>Ga0180436_10000259_pt1 | contig 55831 bp, 48 predicted proteins | sample SS_ome_2_FD_132434 | JGI IMG/M metagenome (GOLD analysis project Ga0180436, IMG submission 132434) | Hypersaline lake sediment archaeal communities from the Salton Sea, California, USA - SS_3_S_2 metaG | ecosystem: Environmental > Aquatic > Non-marine Saline and Alkaline > Hypersaline >...
AACTGCTGTTATAGCTGCTGTTAATGTTGTTTTTCCGTGGTCAACGTGTCCGATTGTTCCAATATTAACGTGCGGTTTCGTTCTTTCAAATTTCGCTTTTGCCATTTTTAAATATTTCCTCCTTAATTTTAAAAAATATATGATTAATTTATTTTGAAACTTGTATTGCTTACTTTCCTTCTCCACTCAGCTTTTCACCGATACTCTTCGGAACAGGATCATAATGCGAAAACTGCATTGTGAAGTTTCCTCTTCCTTGCGTTCTGCTCCTTAAGTCTGTCGCATATCCGAACATCTCGCCAAGCGGTACAAATCCGTTAATAACCTGCGCTCCGGATCTGCTTTCCGTTCCTTCAATCCTGCCTCGTCTTGAGTTGATATTTCCAAGGATATCTCCCATATAGTCCTCCGGAACGGTAACTTCAACTTTCATCATAGGCTCAAGCAGCACAGGGTCCGCTTTTCTCATAGCCTCTTTAAAAGCCATAGATCCTGCGATCTTAAATGCCATTTCGGATGAGTCGACTTCGTGGAAGCTTCCGTCCACAAGCGTTACTTTGAAGTCCATAACCTCATATCCGCCGAGTATTCCGTTTTGTGCAGCTTCCTTGATTCCGTTGTCTACACTTGGAATGTATTCACGGGGAATAGATCCACCGACGATTTTATTCTCGAAAACATAGCCCGATCCAGCCTCAAGCGGTTCGACTTCTATGACGCAATGTCCATATTGTCCTCTACCACCGGACTGTCTTGCATATTTTCCTTCAACCTTAACAGCTTTTCTAATCGCCTCTCTATAAGCAACCTGCGGTTTGCCCACTGTCGCTTCGACTTTGAACTCGCGAAGCATTCTGTCTACTATAATTTCAAGATGCAGCTCTCCCATACCCGCGATTATAGTCTGACCAGTTTCTTCGTCGGTATATGCCTTAAAAGTCGGGTCCTCTTCCGAAAGTTTCGCGAGAGATTCGCTCATCTTGTCTCTGCCGGCTTTTGTCTTAGGCTCGATAGCGACTCTGATAACAGGCTCCGGGAACACCATGGATTCCAGAATAATCTGCCTTTTATCATCGCAAAGAGTATCACCGGTAGTTACATCCTTAAACCCGACTGCTGCTGCAATATCTCCTGCATAAACTTCGTCACGTTCTTCTCTGTGGTTTGCATGCATCTGCAGGATTCTTCCGACTCTCTCTCTTTTGCCTTTAGTCGAATTATGGACATAAGATCCGGATTTTAATCTTCCAGAATAAACTCTGAAGAAAGCGAGCTTTCCTACGAACGGATCTGACATAATTTTAAACGCCAAAGCTGCAAACGGTTCATCGTCCGAAGCAGGTCTTGCTTCTTCCGTATCGCTGTCCGGTTTTTTCCCTACGATTGCCGGCACCTCTGTCGGTGACGGCATATAAGCTACAACATCATCCAAAAGCGGTTGAACACCCTTGTTCTTATATGAAGAACCGCAAACAACAGGTACGATGTCGAGTCCGATAGTCGCTTTTCTTATCGCTTTACGTATATTCTCTTCGCTGATTTCCTTACCTTCAAGATAATCTTCCATCAGCGCATCGTCTGTTTCGCACACTGTCTCGAGCAAATTCTCTCTGTATTCCTCTGCGAGCTCCTGCATATCAGCAGGTATATCAACTATCTCGCGCTCTTTTCCTAAGTCATCCTTATAAGTGATGGCTTTCATCGTAACCAAATCTATTATGCCAGAAAAAGCATCCTCGGCCCCTATAGGAAGTTGCAGCGGAATCGCCCTTGCTCCAAGTCTTTCTTTCAACATCTCAACAACGTTCAAAAAGTCTGCACCCATGATGTCCATCTTGTTGATATATGCAATCCTTGGAACCCTATATTTGTCGGCTTGTCTCCAAACCGTCTCGGATTGTGGCTCTACACCACCCTTAGCACAGAAAACAGCTACCGCACCGTCCAAAACCCTCAAAGATCTTTCAACTTCAACCGTAAAGTCAACGTGTCCTGGTGTGTCAATAATGTTTATCCTATGTTCCTTCCATTCAGCAGTAGTTGCAGCTGATGTGATGGTGATGCCTCTTTCCTGTTCTTGCTCCATCCAGTCCATTGTAGCATCGCCTTCATGCACTTCACCAATCTTGTGCGTACGTCCCGTATAGAATAGTATACGTTCCGTCGTTGTTGTCTTTCCCGCATCGATATGTGCCATTATTCCGATGTTTCTTGTTTTTTCCAGCGGAAATTGTCTTGCCAATTCTTACTCCTCTCAGCTTTATCGCCACTCAGAGAACTGAGCAGCGATTTGTCTTAAGCATTAAACCTTTATTTTACGCCAAAATTTAAGCGCTAAAATTTCAATCTGCCTACATAATATATATAACCTATTATGTGACTTTTTTGCAAGTCAGATAATAACTATATTATCCGATTATTAAAGTCGTGGTTATAAAAATGATATCGGGCTTTCAAAACCCTTAAAGATAATCATATTTTAATCATCTCCCACTGTTTTAAATCTCTTGCATTCGCATACATCCGTTCGGGAAAACCGAAAACGAATGAAAATTTTTTGATACTACCAACGATAATGTGCAAAAGCTTTGTTTGCCTCTGCCATTCTGTGAGTATCTTCTTTTTTCTTTACGCTCGCACCCGCGTTGTTTGCCGCATCCATAATCTCTCCGGCAAGTCTTTCACGCATAGTGCGTTCGCCTCTATTTCTTGTGTTGATAACAAGCCATCTGATACCGAGTGTCTGTCTTCTCTTCGAACTAACTTCGATAGGTACCTGATAAGTTGCTCCACCAACCCTTCTCGCCTTTACTTCCAGTACAGGCATAATGTTTTCCATCGCTTCGATAAAAACATCCAAAGGATCTTTTCCTGTTTTTTCTTTTATTATATCAAAAGCGTCATAACAAATAGTCTGAGCCGTTCCTCTTTTACCATCAAGCATTACTTGATTGATAAGCTTGGTTAAAACTACGCTATTATACATAGGATCCGGCAGTATATCACGCTTTGGAACTCCACCACGTCTGGGCATTTCGTTCCCTCCTTATCCTCTAATTATTTTTTTGGTTTCTTAGCACCATAGAGTGAACGGGACTGTTTTCTGTCCGCAACACCCGCAGTGTCTAAAGCTCCACGAATTATATGATATCTAACACCAGGTAAGTCCTTAACTTTACCACCGCGAATAAGTACAACACTATGCTCTTGCAGGTTGTGACCGATTCCAGGTATATAAGCAGAACCTTCCATCTGGTTTGTCAGACGTACTCTCGCAATTTTTCTCAAGGCAGAATTAGGTTTCTTTGGTGTCATAGTTCTAACCGCCAAGCAAACTCCACGCTTTTGCGGGCATTGCTTTAGTATCGGCGAACTGGTTTTCTTCACAGCAGATTTTCTACCATTTTTTATCAACTGATTAATTGTCGGCATCTTTAGGTAACATTCTCCTTTCAATATAATATATTCATTATATATCAAACCCTTTTGCAACCCATGTAAAAAGGTTTCTTTGCTTTTCTAACCTATGCGCAGTATTCCAACGCACGCAGCCCCGACTTCTATCCCGCATGTCTCACCCAATTTCACCATGGATTCAGCTTCTCTAACCGGGATTCTGTTCTCCTCTGCAACGGTTAAAACCTTCTCATTAATAAAACTATCTACATCCGAAGCGAGATATATTATCTCGAGCTCCTTCTTCTGTGCATGTTTGACGACCTGTTTTAGTCCGATGACTTTGCTTTTATCACACAGATCTTCAATAATAACCTCTTTTTTCATTTTTCCCATACTGATTTTCATTTTTTCACACGCCTAGACATTCTAACACCAGGAGAAAATCTTGTCAATCAATTTTTCGCGTTTATTCTTCAAAAACCCTGCCGAAATTGCCGGGTGTTCTATCAAAGTTAACACTCGTTGAACCCTTATCGTCCTGCAGTAAAAACCACCCTTTTTCTTTCATCTCTTTCAGGATATCCAAGTCGAAAACATTTAGATGTACGGTCTCCGATTTGGCTTTGCTATAGGCGGCTGAAACAACCTTACCCAATATATATCCGAGGATCGCTGAGCCGAGAACAACTACGTACGGTACTAACTGCGAAGTTTTTTCTAAAATACCTATTGAGTTTAAAAATCCTAAAACGATAAATGACACACCTGTAAGAATCAGAGTCACCAGCCATTTGACGAGCTCGACCATTCTAAGAACTCTTTTACAGCGATTACATATCGCAATATATGCCGGAACCAAAGACCCAATTTGAGATTTTACATTTTTCTTGCCCAAGCTGAGCAAAGTTTTTTTAAACGTTGTCGGCTCTTCATGAGCGAGGGTAATATTGGCATAGCTTTGTCTTTCACCCTTGATATCACCTTTACAGAACAAGCAGTCATTAGAGGAGTTCAGCTTATCAAAATCCTTGGGCAGCAAAGACTTTGTTGTCTCCCAATTCTTCTTTGCTTCTTCAATGTCATGCTCACTATAACCGCCCTTCTTCAAGGACTCGATCATAAGCTCTTCATGCAGCGCATCACTTCTGATCACTTTACTCATAGCCTTTCTCCTCTCCACTCTAAGCTTTTACTAAATATCCAGCAAATCGATGTCTTCAGTATCAAACATTCCGGCAATTTCATCATTTAAAGTGTTTTTGTTTTTTATAACCTCAATGTTCTTATATTGTTTCATGCCTGTTCCTGCCGGAATAAGCTTTCCTATTATAACATTTTCTTTTAAGCCGACCAAAGGATCTACCTTTCCTTTTATCGCAGCTTCCGTCAAGACTCTTGTAGTTTCTTGGAACGAGGCCGCCGAAAGGAATGAATCCGTTGCGAGCGAGGCTTTGGTTATTCCAAGCAGTACTCTTTTTGCGGATGCAGGCTCTTTTTTAGCTTCCGTTGCGTTTTTATTCTCTCTTTCAAAAGTGAATATGTCGACAAGCGAACCAGGAAGCATCTCTGTATCGCCGGATTCTTCTATCTTACACTTCTTAAGCATCTGTCGGATAATAATCTCTATATGCTTATCAGCAATTTCAACACCCTGCAGACGGTACACCTTCTGAACTTCTTTCAATAAGTAGGCCTGAACACCTTGGATACCCTTTATTTTCAGGATATCATTCGGATTTATTGAGCCCTCAGTGAGTTCGTCTCCGGCTTCGAGTACATCTCCGTCTTTGACTTTAATCCTCGAACCAAACGGAATGCTGTACACTTCCGCGTTTCCGCTGTCGTTAGAAACAGTTATCTCACGCTTTCTCTTTGCTTCATTAACGCTTACAGTACCACTGATCTCTGCAATAATTGCAAGACCTTTCGGCTTTCTTGCTTCGAAAAGCTCCTCAACACGAGGAAGACCCTGTGTGATATCTCCTCCGGCAACTCCGCCGGTATGGAATGTTCTCATAGTAAGCTGTGTTCCAGGCTCTCCGATGGATTGAGCAGCTATAATACCTACAGCTTCTCCGATGTTTACGCTCTCTCCCGTGGACATATTAGCTCCATAGCATTTTGCACAAACGCCTTTTTCGGATTGACATGTCAAAACTGTTCGAATTTGGACTCTTTCAACACCCGCTTTTACAATCTCTTCGGCAATAACGTCCGTCATTAACTCGTTTGCACCAACCATCTCTTCCCCTGTTTCGGGGTGTATTACCGCTTCAACGGCATATCTTCCGCGAAGTCTGTTTATCAGCGGTTCCACAATCTCGTTTCCGTTTCTGATGTCGGTTACCCATGTTCCACGAACACCAACTCCTGCTGCTTCAAAACAATCGCTTTCTCTTATAATAACCTCTTGGCTTACGTCAACAAGTCTTCTTGTTAGGTAACCTGAGTCTGCTGTTCTAAGCGCAGTATCCGCCAAACCCTTTCTCGCTCCGTGAGTCGAGATAAAGAATTCCAAAACGGTAAGTCCTTCTCTGAAGTTTGCTCTGATAGGAATTTCTATAGTTTCTCCATTCGGATCCGCCATAAGTCCACGCATACCGGCAAGCTGTCTTATCTGATTTTTCGAGCCTCTGGCACCGGAATCCGCCATCATGGAAATCGGATTGAACTTATCCAAAGAATCTATCATCTTCTCCGTTACTTTATCCGTTGTTTCCTTCCATATGTTAATAACACTCGCTTTTCTCTCCTCATCGGTCAAGAATCCACGCTTAAACTGCTTTTCGATCTTCACAACTTCTTCTTCAGCAACTTCCAAATACTCAGTCTTCTCTTTTGGAATAATAATATCTGAGACACTGATTGTTACAGCTCCAATTGTGGAATAGTGGAAACCCTGCTTCTTTATCTTATCCAGCACTTGCGATGTCTTTGTCGGTCCGTGCTTTCTGTAACAGAAATCTACGATTTTTCCTAACTGTTTTTTATCGACCAAAACATCGACTTCGAGCGAGAGCTCGTTTTCAGGGTCAGTTCTGTCGCATATCCCCAGATCCTGCGGAATCGCTTCGTTGAATATAACTCTTCCTGCAGACGTTTCTATGATTTTAGATTTTATTTCTCCAGCAACGTCTTTTGACAATCTTATATGAACTCTTGATTGTAACTCAATATTGCCTGTTTGATAAGCCATAACTGCCTCTTCAGGTGAAGAGAAATAACTGCCTTCGCCTTTTGCACCGTCTTTTATCATAGTCATATAGTATGAACCGATAACCATATCCTGTGTCGGGCTTACCACCGGTTTTCCGTCCTGCGGTTTTAAAATATTGTTCGCAGCAAGCATCAAGAACCTGCATTCCGCTTGTGCCTCAACGGACAACGGAACGTGAACGGCCATCTGGTCACCATCAAAGTCAGCATTGTATGCTGTACATACCAGAGGATGAATCTTCAAGGCTTTACCTTCAACCAAAACAGGTTGGAATGCTTGGATTCCAAGTCTATGCAAAGTAGGAGCACGATTCAGCAGTACAGGATGGTCTTTTATCACTTCTTCCAACACATCCCAAACTTCCGGGCTCACCTTCTCGGTCATACGCTTTGCACTTTTTATATTATGTGCGTGCCCTTCCGATACAAGCTTTTTCATAACAAAAGGTTTGAACAACTCCAAGGCCATATCCTTAGGCAATCCGCATTGGTACATCTTAAGTTCCGGTCCGACAACGATAACGCTTCTTCCGGAATAGTCGACACGCTTTCCAAGCAGGTTCTGTCTAAACCTTCCCTGTTTACCTCTTAGCATATCGCTCAATGATCTAAGCGGTCTGTTTCCCGGACCCGTTACAGGTCTTCCGCGTCTTCCATTATCGATTAGTGCATCCACAGCCTCTTGAAGCATACGCTTCTCATTACGCACGATTATATCCGGTGCTCTAAGCTGTAAAAGTCTGTTGAGTCTGTTGTTTCTGTTTATAACCCTTCTGTAAAGGTCGTTAAGATCGGATGTTGCAAACCTTCCTCCGTCGAGCTGTACCATAGGCCTAAGCTCCGGCGGAATTACCGGTATGACATCCAAAATGATATCCTGCGGTCTGTTTTTTGAGTTTCTGAAAGCTTCAACGACTTCGAGCCGCTTGACAGCCCGAATCCTTTTTTGCCCTGATGAGGACTTAAGCTCTCCTTTGAGTATCAAAGCCTCGTTATCCAAGTCGATTTTTTTGAGCAAAAGCTTAATGGCTTCCGCTCCCATGCCGGCTTCGAATGCATCTTCGCCAAGCTGGTCTTGGAATTCACGATATTCTCTGTCCGTCAGAAGCTGCTTATACTCTAGTCCGGAATCCTTAGGATCTATTACTATAAAGGAAGCAAAATATAAAACTTTTTCCAAAGATCTCGGAGACATATCTAAAAGCAGTCCCATACGACTCGGAATTCCTTTGAAGTACCAAATATGCGAAACCGGAGCTGCGAGCTCTATATGCCCCATGCGCTCACGCCGGACTTTCGCTCTTGTAACTTCAACACCGCATTTTTCACACACGATGCCCTTATAGCGAATTCTCTTATATCTTCCGCAATGACATTCCCAGTCCTTGGAAGGTCCAAAAATACGTTCACAGAAAAGACCGTCCTTTTCCGGCTTCAAAGTTCTATAGTTGATTGTTTCGGGTTTTTTTACTTCGCCTCGAGACCATTCTCTGATTTTTTCACCAGATGCAAGGCCTATCTGGAGGGAATCAAAATTATTCAGCTCAAACAAGTGAGTACCTCTCCCTTCGTATTTAAAAAATTAATTAATCTACCATTTACTATAATTTATCTTGGTCGCTTATTTCTTTTGCTGCTTTCAGTATATCGTCGCTTCCACCATCAATCTCATCGATATCCATATCCAGCTCTTCGAAAGTGATGTTCGCTAAATCGTCCAAATCGACGTTTTGTTCTTCAGCACCCTCTGCTGCGACTTTCTCTTCACCGTCAGCAAGAATCTCGTCTTCACCGCCTTCAAGATTTATATCAAGTACGATATCGTCTTCATCCTCGCCGTCTTTGATAGCGATTTCCTGTTTCTCATCACCAAGCACCTTTACATCCAGTGACAAGCTTTGGAATTCTTTAATAAGAACCTTGAAAGATTCCGGAATTCCCGGCTGTGGTATATTTTCGCCTTTGACTATGGATTCATAGGTTTTTACACGACCTACAACATCATCGGATTTAACCGTCAAAATCTCTTGGAGAGTATGAGCAGCACCGTAGGCTTCCAATGCCCAAACTTCCATCTCACCGAAACGCTGTCCGCCGAACTGGGCTTTTCCGCCGAGCGGCTGCTGCGTAACCAAAGAGTAAGGTCCTGTTGATCTCGCATGAATCTTATCATCGACCAAGTGGTGCAGTTTCAATATATACATATATCCTACTGTGACTCTGTTTTCGAAAGGCTCTCCGCTTCTTCCATCATAAAGAACCATTTTCCCGTCAGGGTTCATACCGAATTCCTTGAAATGTTCTTCGATATCATCTTCTGTCGCTCCGTCGAAAACAGGAGTGGCGATCTTCCAGCCGTATTGTTTCGCCAAATATCCAAGATGGACTTCCAGAACCTGGCCGATATTCATACGGGAAGGAACGCCCAATGGATTAAGCACGATATCAAGCGGAGTTCCGTCCGGCATGAACGGCATATCCTCCTGCGGCATAATTCTTGAGATAACACCCTTGTTCCCGTGGCGTCCAGCCATCTTGTCGCCGACTTGGATCTTTCTTTTTTGCGCCATATATACACGCACCAGTCTGTTGACTCCGGCCGGCAATTCATCCTTGTTCGCTCTTGTGAATTCCTTTACATCGACGACGATACCGCCTTCACCGTGCGGTACTCGCAATGAAGTATCTCTAACCTCTCTTGCTTTTTCTCCGAAGATCGCACGCAGAAGTCTTTCCTCTGCGGTAAGCTCTGTTTCACCTTTAGGAGTAACTTTACCCACCAAAATATCTCCGGATTTTACTTCCGCACCTATACGGATAACACCGTATTCATCGAGGTTCGCAAGCGATTCTTCGCTCACATTCGGAACTTCTCTGGTAATTTCCTCCGGTCCGAGTTTTGTGTCTCTTGCTTCGGATTCGAATTCCTCAATATGTATCGATGTGAATACATCGTCTTTAACCAATCTCTCATTAAGAAGGATAGCATCCTCGTAGTTATATCCTTCCCATGTCATAAACCCGACCAGAACATTTCTGCCCAAAGCCAATTCTCCGTTGTCCGTCGCAGGACCATCGGCGATAATATCGCCTTTTTTCACCTTTTCTCCTTCTTTAACTATAGGAGTCTGTGTGAAGCATGTTCCTTGGTTTGAACGCGAGAACTTAACGAGCTTATAATCTTTTGTCTCTCCGCCCTTTTCGGATACTGTTATATTCGTTGCAGAGACTTTCTTTACCGTTCCGTCTTCCCCCGCCAAAACAACGACGCCGGAATCCTTCGCAGCCTTATATTCCATACCTGTAGCAACTATCGGTGAGTCCGGAATCAAAAGCGGAACAGCCTGACGCTGCATGTTAGAGCCCATCAAAGCTCTGTTTGCATCATCATTCTCCAAGAAAGGTATCATCGCAGTCGCAACTGATACAACCTGCTTTGGTGATACGTCCATTAAGTCCACATCTGTAGCGGAAACCTCTACGATATGCTCACGGACACGTGACATTACTCTTCCGTGAACGAACTTGCCCTCCTTGTCCACCGGCTCATTGGCCTGTGCAACAACAAATCTATCCTCATCATCCGCCGTCATATATACTATTTCGTCGGTAACGAGACCTTTTTTCTTATCGATAACTCTATAAGGGGATTCGATGAATCCGTATTTATTTATTCTCGCATATGTCGCCAAAGAACCTATAAGACCGATATTCGGACCTTCAGGTGTCTCGATCGGACACATTCTTCCATAGTGGGAGTGATGGACGTCACGAACATCAAAGCTCGCTCTTTCCCTGTTCAGTCCCCCAGGACCCAACGCACTCAATCTTCTCTTGTGAGTCAATTCCGCCAAAGGATTCGTCTGGTCCATAAACTGTGAAAGCTGTGATGAGCCGAAAAACTCTTTTATAGCAGCCGTCACAGGTCTGATATTGATTAGGTTTGAAGGAGTTGCCAAATCCATATCCTGAATCGACATTCTCTCTCTTATAACTCTTTCAAGTCTTGAAAGACCTACTCTGAGCTGGTTTTGTAAAAGCTCTCCTACAGACCTCAGTCTCCTGTTCCCTAAATGGTCGATATCGTCCGTATGTCCGATACCGTGCTTTAGTCCTAAATGATAGCTCATTGAAGCAATGATATCATCCACAATCACATGCTTAGGTATCAGTTTAGATAGATTGTTCTTAATTGCTTCTTTTTGTTTCGTCTTATCCTTACCGCATTCCGCAAGTATTTCTTTCAATGTAGGGTAATGAACTTTTTCGTTTATTCCAACCTCTTCAGGGTCTACAGATATATATTCTGCAGCATCCACAAAATTGTTGCCCAGAACTCTGACAACATCCTCTCCGATTTTTACATCCACAGAATTTATACCAGCCTGTTCGATAGCGGCCGCTGTTTCTCCGATTATCTTCTCGCCTTCCTCGACCAAAACTTCGCCTGTAGCTTCGTTTACGATTGTTTTTGCACTTACCAAGTCTTTGATTCTTCTCGCAACAGAAAGCTTCTTGTTGAATTTATATCTTCCGACTCTGGCAAGGTCATATCTCTTCGGATCGAAAAAAATCGAAGAAATGAGCATCTTTGCGCTTTCAACAGTAGGCGGTTCACCCGGTCTTAATCTCTTATACAGCTCGATTAAACCTTCGTCCCTAGTCTTTGTGTTTACGTCTTTTTTAAATGTGGGTTCGAAATAGTCGTCTTCTCCGAACAGATCCAAAATCTCCTGATTGGTTCCATAGCCCAAAGCCCTCATAAGGACAGTCACAGGAAGCTTTCTCGTTCTGTCAACTCGTACCCAGTAGCAATCGTTAGAATCCGTTTCGTATTCCAGCCACGCACCCCTGTTCGGTATCACAGTTGCGTTATACAGCTCTTTTCCTGTTCTATCGATGGATTCCCCATAATAAACTCCCGGCGATCTTACGAGCTGGCTTACGATAACTCTTTCCGCACCATTGATAATGAAAGTTCCTTTTTCGGTCATGAGCGGGAAATCTCCCATAAAGACCTCTTGTTCTTTCATCTCTCCGGTTTCTTTGTTTATAAGTCTAACCGCCACCTTAAGAGGAGCTGCATAATTTACATCTCTCTCTTTACACTCTTCGACATCATACTTGGGATTCTTATCAATATAGTAATCTACGAATTCTAGGATTAAATTTTCAGAATAATCTGTTATAGGAGATATATCATCTAAAACTTCTTTCAACCCTTTTTCTAAAAACTTCTTGTAAGAATTCTTCTGAACCTCAATCAAGTCCGGCATCTGCAACACTTCTTCAATCGATGAATAGCTCTTTCTCATGCTTTTGCCGTTCCATATTTCATGCACCATATGATATATCACTCCTATATATTTATTAATGAAATTTATTTATATCGCTTGGAAAAATCGTTTTGCTTCATTACTCTATAGATGAGTTTTGCCCACTTATCAATTTTTGCCAACCGGATACATTCTATTCAAAAAAGCTTGAAATTTTGTTTCATTTAGGATATTATTATCTAAGAAACAAGTTTTATAAGATATGTTTCAAGCCACTTTTACATCCGCTTAGGGCGTCGATTTTGTGGAGGAAAACCTCCTTCAGGACGACATTTGCCCTATTTTAATTCATGCTAATACAACTTATAATACTATATTAATTATGCATGCATGTCAACTGTTGTTTTTGAATATTTTAAATTATTTTTATTTTATTTTGTCGGATTGGACAAAACCAGTATATTCCTAGTTTTTACGAATCTTTTTGGCACAAAAAAATCAGGCAATAGAATTCTAGCTGCCTGATTTTGATTCGATCATACTTTGCTATACCTACTCAGCAATTCTTGCAAAAATCATACGTCCTGCTGAGGTCTGCAAGACACTCGTAACCATGACCTTCATCGTCTTTCCGACTTTGCCTTTTCCGTCCTCTACGACAATCATAGTGCCGTCATCCAAATATGCGATTCCTTGAGTAGGCTCTTTCCCATCTTTTATAATGTGAACTTCCATAGTCTCTCCCGGAAGAGCAATTGGTTTTACCGCATTTGCGAGATCATTTATATTTATAACCTCAACGCCCTGTACAGTAGCCACCTTGTTCAAGTTAAAATCATTTGTTACTATCTTTCCGTTTGTTTCCCTCGCAAGTTTCAAAAGCTTTGAATCCACTTCCATATTGTCATCATAATCTGTATGAAGAATTTTTACGGCTTTGTTCAAATCCTTTTGGATCATGTTCAAAACATCCAAGCCCCTTCTTCCTCTGCTGCGTTTCAGGTCATCAGAAGAATCCGCAATATGTCTAAGCTCAACCAAAACGAACTCCGGGATAACAAGTGTCCCGTCTATAATCCCCGTTTTACAGATATCATAAATCCTTCCATCTATAATGACGCTGGTATCCAATATTAACGATCTGCTTCCTACATCTTCAGGCTTGCTATGTCCGCCTCTTCTAAACAATTTGTTTATATTTATTTCGTTTCTTCTTCCAAGAGCAACAGTAACCCCAAGCCAAGCAAACATAATATATATAAGGATATTAATCGGTACTTTTATCCAGCCGAAATTGCTGAATTCAATACCGCTGAATAGTCCTGTAAGAAGAAATGATATCAGCAGTCCTACAATCAATCCGACAACCCCTGTTACAACTTCTCCCAAAGAAAGGCTCGCTATGCGTTTTTCTAACTTTCTTACGCCGCGAATCAATACTGAAGACAAAATAAAAAATATAATTCCGAACAATAAACCGGAAGCGACATAAATCAGCAGTATCGCCCACTGCGGCAGGTTAATGCTCGGCTTCAATGCTGTTGAATTCAATATTGCGAGTACTCCCGCACAAATACCGACACCAGCTGCAATTCCAGCTATCGTAATTCCTATCTTTGCTAGTTTTTTTACCATTCAACCGCCTCCTTTCATAATAATTATATAAATTGTAAATATTTCTCTACGCCCCATAAACAAAGGCGAGAAAGTCCCCGCCTGAATTTACTTCAAAAACATCAGCACTTAGGCTAATATATCGATTAGCTCAATCTAAGAAACCATCTCTGTGATCTTCTTTTCCAGGTCTGAGGCTTTTATTCCTCCGACAACAGAAAGCTCCGAAACCAATATCTGCATAGCAGTGATGAGCATCTTTTTCTCTCCGGAAGAAAGACCTTTGCGTTTCTCCCGCAATACCAAAGTTTTGACCACTTCGGCAGTCTCAAACACGCCCCCGGTTTTGATTTTATCCATGTTCTCACGATATCTTCGATTCCAGTTAGTAGAATCTTCAACTTCGATTTCACCTTTAAAGCTATCCATCACTTTATTATATTCGTCTTTGGAAATAACCTTCCTAAGCCCTGATTTCGCAACATTGTCCACTGGTACCATAACCTTCATCCCACCGACCTCGAACTTCAATACGTAATAGCTCCTGGTCTCGTTGAGGATATGTCGGTCTTCAATTTTGTCTATAATCCCTGCTCCATGCATGGGATAAACGACCTTGTCTCCAATTTTGTACATCAAATTCGCCCCTTTTCTCTACCTATCATGATAAAGCAATAGATACGTTTTGTCAAACCGTATGACAAGAATAAGCTGTAAATTTTTTTTTACTCCATTAAATGCCTAAATGTATTATGTAAATTTGATTTTTTACATATTTTTTGTTATCTATACACCAAATTTTTATTTCATTTCATTCTCATGTTTGATGTTTTTTTAAAATAATACTCTTAAGTTCGGCTTAAAATCCTTCCGTTTTTGAGTAGACGATATACTATTTACATGCTATTATTATAGGGCAAATCAGTTTATAATTTGAAAGGTGAAATATTTATGGAAAGATTAACGATTGTTATTCTTGCCGCCGGGCAGGGAACAAGAATGAAATCTGATATCCCGAAACCCATGCATAAAGCAGCGGGAAAGCCTCTTTGTGAATGGGCGATGCTTGCAACGAAGAATTTGAGCAGCGAAACTCCGATATTGGTTGTTGGGAACGGCGAGGAGATGGTGCGGGAATACTTCGGAGACAGGGTCTCCTATGCTATACAATCCGAAAGAAAAGGAACAGGACACGCTGCTCTTATGGCAAAGGAGTACTTTGAAGACAGCGATGGACTCGTTATGATAATCGCAGGAGATATGCCTCTGCTTACAGAAGACACATTGAATAACGTCTATAAAGCTGCGCAGAAACCGGGAGTTTGCGGCTCTTTACTCTGTGCAAAAGTCGAAGATCCGACAGGATACGGAAGGCTTGTGACGAACTATGAAGGTTATGCCTCAAAGATCGTCGAGGAAAAGGATGCTGACGAAGACATCAAAAAAATCAACAAAGTAAACGCCTCAGTATATTGCATCCAAGCAAAACTGCTTTTGGAATGTCTTGAGAATCTGAAAACAGATAATTCCCAAGGAGAGTATTATCTTACCGATATTATTGCGATGCTTAATAAGCGAGACGAAAGAGTTGTTCCTGTTCTCACAGAAGCTGCGGAATGTATCGGAGTTAACGACAGAAAACAGCTGTACGATGTTTCCAAGGTTCTTTATGATAGAAAATGTGAACAATTGATGTTTAATGGTGTTACACTAATAAACCCAGCAAATACCTATGTTTCAAGTGATTCGATTGTAGAAAATGACGTAACAATATATCCCGGAGTGGTTTTGGAGGGTAAATGTACGATTAAAAAGGGCGTGACCCTCTACCCAAACAGCCGCATAGTGGACAGCGCTATCGGAAAGAACACAACGGTTGAAAGCTCTGTTGTCTTAAACACCGAGGTTGGAGATAGCTGTACTGTCGGACCTTTTGCATATCTTCGTCCCGGAACGAAAGTCGGGAATGGTTGCCGTATAGGTGATTTCGTTGAAATCAAAAACTCAACAATCGATGATGGATCCAAGGTTTCTCATCTGTCTTATGTCGGCGACGGCGAAATCGGAAAGAACTGCAATATCGGATGCGGAGTTGTTTTTGTGAACTATGACGGCAAAAACAAACACAAAACCACTGTTGGGGATAATTGCTTTATTGGGTGCAACACAAACCTTATCGCACCCGTCAAATTGGGGAACGGCGTATACACCGCCGCAGGTTCAACCGTAACAGATGATGTTCCTGATGATTCGCTTGCAATCGCAAGGAGCAGACAGACGATAAAAAAAGATTGGAAGAAGTATCGAAAGTAAGTTAATAAAATATATAATAATCAGTAATATAAGAAAGGTAGACAATGATTACTCGAGGAACAGATATCAAAATCTTTACAGGAAACTCCAATCAGAAGCTTGCAAAGGATATTGCAGACAGCCTTCTCTTACCGCTAGGCAAATCCAGTGTACAGAAATTCTCGGACGGTGAAACAGGCGTAACTATCAAAGAGACCGTAAGAGGCTCAGATGTTTTTGTTGTTCAGTCGGTATGCAATCCCTGCAACGACAATTTGATGGAGCTTCTTATCATGATCGATGCTTTTAAAAGAGCATCAGCAGGTAGAATCACCGCTGTTATACCCTATTATGGTTATGCTCGTCAAGACAGAAAAGTTCGGGCAAGAGACCCAATCACAGCAAAGCTCGTTGCGGATTTAATAACGACGGCAGGCGCAGACAGAGTTCTGACTATGGATCTCCATGCCGCGCAGATTCAAGGTTTTTTCAACATCCCGGTGGACCACCTTCTTGGAATACCGGTTTTGGCTGCTCATTACTTAAAAAACGATTACGTACATGATGATGTGGTGGTCGTTTCGCCGGATCTCGGTAGTGTGACCAGAACGCGAAACTTCGCAAGAAAACTCGGATTGCCGCTCGGTATAATCGATAAGAGAAGACCGAAGCCGAACTCAGCGGAGATTATGAACGTCATCGGAGATGTGGACGGGAAGACGGTTATCATGCTGGATGATATGGTGGATACCGCAGGCACGATAGTAAAGGCTTCCGAGGCGCTTTGTAAACTCGGAGCTAAGAAAATCTATGTTTGTGCAACCCATGCGGTTCTTTCCGGAGACGCAGCAGAAAAAATACTCGATTCGCCTATCACAGAATTCATATTCACCGACACTATCCCGCTCCCAAAAGAAAAAGAAAACGAAAAGATCAAGATTTTGTCGGTAGCGCATATTTTCGCGCAGGCGATAGAGAGAATATATGAAGATCAACCTGTCAGCATCTTGTTCGACTAGGTTTAAGGATATTTATGATAAGAGATACTATATTTTTTGATTTGGACGGGACACTGCTTCCTCTCGATATGGATGCCTATGTCTCAAGGTTTATGGAGCTGATTGAAGGTCTGGATTTTGGTGAAGAATTGAGCAAAGCTTTCGATAGGGACACCATGAGGAATGCTTTTTATTTTATGATGAGTCCAAAACACCCGAAAAGAACAAACGAGGAGGCCTTTTTTGACAGTGTTGAGAATCAGACGAAAATCAAGCGCACGGATATCGAACCATATTTCGAAAAGTTCTATGAGGATCATTTCCATAAGCTGAAGTTTGCAACGAAAAGAGAGCCGATAGCAAGGGAGATTATCGATGTCTTGAAGGGAAAAAACTATAAACTCGTATTGGCCACCAATCCACTTTTCCCTAAAATAGCGACTCAAATGCGTCTTGGATGGGCGGGATTGGCGGAGGATGATTTTATCTATATTTCTACGTTCGACAACTCTCGATTTTCTAAACCGCACCTGAACTATTATAATGAGATTTTGGAAAAGCTAAGCTTAGATCCGAAACAGTGCTTTATGGTCGGAAATAATGTCGAAGAGGATCTCTGTACAAAAGAACTCGGGTTTGAAGTCTTCTTGCTTACAGAATATATCATAGGAGATATCGGAAAGGCACCGGAATGCGAAAAAGGAAGCTATTCAGATTTGCTAAGCTGGGCAGAAAGCCTGCCGGCGATTTAAAATCGGATTACTATATTTTCGGACTCGGCAATATCGGCGAAAAGTATGCCCATACACGCCATAACGCCGGTTTTGATGTGCTCGAAATACTTGCGCAGATGAACAATGTCAAATTCAACAACTATGCCTTTAAGGGCATATGTGCAAAGATTGACTTAAAGGGCAAAAGTGCATTGCTTATCAAACCCCAAACTTACATGAACAATTCCGGGCATTGTGTTTCCCTGTTTATTAAGAAACTGAATATCGATATAGAAAAAATAATCGTTATATATGATGATATTGATTTAAAGAAATCCGCATTGAGAATACGAAGCGGAGGCAGTTCCGGTACGCATAACGGGCTGCGTTCCATTATATATCACTTAGGAAGGGATGATTTTAAACGTGTGCGTATCGGGATTGGAAGGCCGAGAAACGAGAATGATCTCGTCGCTTTTGTTATCGGTCATTATCCAAAAAAAGAACGTGAGATGATGTTCGAAGTGTATAGAAAAGCGGGAGAAGCCGCTGCCGAAATCGTAGAAAACGGAATCTCATCAGCACAGCAGAAATATAATTCAAAGGGAAATTAATATGCAGGCGGATAATCTATGTATTCGATTATAGAAGAAAAAATTGCCGAGCAGAAGAGTTTTTCGATTCTTTCCGAAAAACTCAACGGCGAAACAAATACCTTTTCTCTATTTGGGGTTAGTGACAGCATAAAGCCCTTTTTTTTAGCGTGCCTGCACAAAGCACTTAAACTACCCATAATATTCGTCTGCAAGAACTATAAAGATGCAAAGGAATATTATGAGCAGGATTATATCGAAAACGCTTCTTTCTTCCCTCCCAAAGACATGGAGTTTCAAAGGTTTGACGCAAAGAGCAGGGATGATGAGAACCTTCGCATCGGAACGCTGAAAAGACTGCTTGGACAAAAACTCTCTGTTGTTTATACGAGTTTTGATGCCCTCCTTCCAAAGCTTTGCCCAAACGATGTTTTTTTGAAAAAAATTATAAGTATAAAAAAAGGCTCATCCTACGATATAAACGAATTGTTTAAAAGCTGTATCAAGCTTGGCTATATGCCCGAAAGTCTGGTAGAAGGCGAAGGTGCAATCGCAAAACGGGGAAGCATTCTGGATATATATATCCCTTCCGAAAAAGCATACAGAATAGATTTTTTCGGGGATGAAGTAGAGAGCATAAAAGGCTTCAATCCTTTGACACAAAGAACTGAGCACGATGAAGTATCTGAAATCACGGTTTCGAGTGCAACCGAATTCGTTTTGGATGAACATTACCTCGAGAGTGCCGTGAAAGTTCTTGAAACGGAAGCAAAGCAAAGTCCGAAATCTTCTCTATTGGAGGATTTGGAGTATATAAAAGACGGTAAGACTTTCGAAGGAATCGAAAAATACCTCTATGCTTTTTATCGTGGTCATTCCTTGTTCGATTATACAAAGAGCTGTATCATAATTTATGATTCTCAAGACTTAGCAAAGAAAGAAGCCGAAGTTTTCTTTGGAGAATTCAAACATGATTTAATAGAATTTGTCCAGGCAAAGGAAGCAGTAAAAGGGCAAATCAACAATATTTTCGGGATTGAAGAGATTATCGGGTTTTCCGAGGCTCATAAACAGGTTGAGTTTTCCTCGATAAAAAGGAGTCCGGACTTCAAAGGGGCGGAAGAGATCGTATTCACAACCAAAACCCCAACCTCATATCTCGGCAAATTGGATATCGCAGCAAAGGACATTGCTCTTCGAATCGAGCAGGGATATAAAACATATTTCTTTACCGGTGATGAGCGTAACAGTAAGGTATTATCGAAGGTTTTGGCGGAAGAAGGCATAAACCTGCCGATCGCCGATTCTGCTGGCGAAAAACACGGAGCAATTATCCCCTGTCCTCTCAGCAGCGGTGCAGAGTTTTCGGAAAGCAAATGTATTGTCTACGGCGAGAAGGATCTTTATGGTTTTCGCAAGAAAAGAAAGCAGACCACAAGCAGCGATAATTCTCTTGATATATATACAGACCTTGACGTCGGCGATATCGTCGTACATGAGTTACACGGCCGCGGGAAATACCTCGGGCTTTTCACAATGGATGTACAAGGTAAAAAGCGCGATTATATTCTTCTCGAATATAAAGGCGGAGATAAGCTGTATATCCCGACAGAGCAAATCGACAGAGTACAAAAGTATATCGGAGGCGAGGCCCCCGTCCTTTCAAAGCTCGGAGGCAAGGAATGGGACTTGGCAAAGTCAAAGGTTTCAAAATCCGTAAAAAGGCTTGCTTTCGATCTTGTAAAGGTGTATTCGGAAAGAACGATAAACAAAGGTTTCGTTTTCTCTCCGGACAGCGGATGGCAGGAGGATTTCGAGACCAGCTTCCCTTTCCAGGAAACCGATGGACAAATAAAGTGTACCTATGAGATTAAAAAAGATATGGAAAGCAAAAAGGTCATGGATAGACTGCTTCTCGGCGATGTCGGATTCGGGAAAACTGAAGTTGCGATGCGGGCTTGTTTCAAGGCGGTATACGACCAAAAGCAAGTAGCCGTTCTTGTGCCTACGACTTTGCTCGCCCGCCAGCACTATGAAAATTTCACCGAAAGATTCTCCGGATTCCCTGTGAGGATAGGGCAGCTTTCGAGATTCGTTCCCGAAGCGAAGAAGAAGAAAACCCTACGGACTCTGGAGGAAGGCAATCTCGATATTCTAATCGGAACCCACGCTATCTTGAGCGAGAGAGTAAAATTCAATGACCTTGGACTTTTAATCGTTGATGAAGAACAGCATTTCGGCGTCGGACATAAGGAAAAAATAAAAAACCTAAAAAAGAGTGTTGATGTTCTTACCCTCTCTGCTACTCCCATACCAAGAACTCTAGAAATGTCACTTATCGGCATTCGAGATATGTCGATGCTTAAAACACCTCCTATTCAAAGAAAGCGTATCAAGACCTATGTTATGGAGTATTCAAAACAACTTCTTTCACGAGCAATTACGAGGGAAATTCAAAGAGGCGGACAATGCTATTTCGTATGCAGACGAATCAGTCAGATGGATTATCTATTAAACGAGCTAAAACGATCCTGTCCAGAGGCAAGAGCGGCTTCTGTACACGGTCAGATGAATGAGCGTATTATTGAAAATACGATGATAGGTTTTTGCAACGGTGATTATGATGTCCTTCTTTCAACCACGATAATAGAATCCGGGCTGGATATTCCGAATTGCAATACGCTTATAGTATATGAAGCGGACAAGTACGGATTATCCCAACTCTATCAGCTAAAAGGACGTATAGGTCGCGGAGACGTAAAAGCAGTATGCTATCTCACATATCTTAAAGGCGATTTTGTAAGTGATGTTGCAAGAAAACGACTGGACGCTATAAACGAGAATACGGAGTTTGGTGCAGGGTTTAAAATTGCGATGAAAGATCTCGAGATTCGAGGGGCAGGCAACCTATTGGGTCCCGAGCAGAGCGGACATATGGCGAGTGTAGGCTATGATATGTACTGTAAGCTGATGAAAAAAGCGGTTTTACAGGCAAAAGGAGAAGACGACTTTGAGCCTGCCGAATGCAGCGTGGAGCTCTCTGTAGACGCTTATATTCCGCCGAGCTATATCAACGATGATGTCGTAAAAGTCGAAGCGTACAAGAAAATCTCGGCTGTGAAGAACACTCATCACGCAAAAGAAGTTCAAGACGAACTCAAGGATAGGTTCGGACCTATTCCTCTTCCGGTAAAAAACCTTATTACCACTTCTTTGATAAAATCCTTTGGAGAAATTTCGGGCTTTGCTCTGATAGCCAAGCAGGGAAACAGTTTCAGGCTTAAGTATGCTGAAGAAATAAGAGTGGATTTCAGCAGTCTAATGTCTATTTTAGATCAATATAAAAATAAAGTTAAGCTTTTGGCGAGCGAGCCTCCAACGATTATCTTCTCTCCTTCAAGATCTGCTATTCAAGAATTGTTTACATTTCTCAACAGTATTTCGCGTTGCATATTGTAAATATTTAAAGTATAATTGGATTTATGTTTTTAAAGAATATTGATTCACTAATAAAATAAAGGCTTATTACAAGTTATCTCGAAAGGAAGAGAATATGAAAAAAACGATTAAGATAGTGGTTTTGCTTTTAGTGCTTGCCTTTGCATTCACGACAGCCGCTTGTTCCTTGATAACCAAGGATGAAGATAAGGACAGAGCAAAAGTGATTGCGACTGTCGACGGTACGGATATTACTAAAGGCGAAGTTATGGACTTAGTTAAGCAGTATGCCGGATCATACGGATATCCGACTGACTACTTTACGACTGAAGGAAACGAGCAGGAACTCGAAGAAATTCAACGCCTTGCTTTAGACCAGCTAATTACTGAAGCGGTTTGGATGCACAAAGCGGACGAGCTTGGTCTTACCGATTTCACCGATGAAGAACGGGCAGAATTCGAAGCTAGAACGACTGATTTCATCGATTCTACAAAAAGTCAATTTGAATTACAAGTTGTTCAGGAGAATGATGCGATTGGTCTTTCATATGACGAAAAAGAATTAGCTGATGAGGTTCAAAGAAGATTGGATGATTTCTTGGATGGATATGCGATATCTGAAGAGAAATTGCCGGAGATTTTCGCAAAGGAAGAGACCTATGCAAGAATTCAAGACTATGTTTTGGGTGATATCGAAATATCCGAAGAGGAAGTACGCAGCTTTTATGATACTTCCCTAGCTGAGCAGGAAAAAACTCTTAAAGAATCACCTGAATTTTATGATATGTATATTCAGATGGGAACTATTATACTGTATGAACCGTTACCTACACATTTTGTTCGTCATATTCTGATTCCTATAAACGAAGAAGACCAGTCACTATCTATGGAGGCTGAGTCACTGCTATATGATGCTCAGACCGATGAGGAGAAGGCAGCTGCTATGGCTGTAATGGAACCTGCTTTTCTAAAGATTCTTCCGGCTGTAGAGGAAATTCAACAGAAAATCGCAGACGGAGAAGACTTCGATACATTGATTGAGGAGTTTGGAAAGGATCCTGGAATGGCTTCCAATCCAGAAGGATATCCTGTTAAAGAAGGTGAAGGCACATTTTATGAAAACTTCGAAAAAGCAGCAGTTGCACTTAAAACACCGGGTGAAGTTTCAGAGCCGATAAAAACCATTATTGGTTATCATATTCTAAAGCTCATAAGCATCGATTCTGCCGGCGCAAAGGCATATGAAGATATGCAGGCAATGATCCAACAGCAGCTTTTGAACAACGAAAAATCCAATACATGGAATACGAAGACGACTGAATGGAAAGAAGCAGCAAACATCGAAGAAGAATTTAAAAAATTGAAATAGAGCTCTGTTGAGAAATATTTAAGGTGGCGGGCATATGCTGCGTCACCTTTTTTAATTCATTTTTCTTGGTCATATGCTATAATAGAAGAGGAAATTGAGTTTTATAACTTTAAAAGATCGAGAGGAATAGATTTTGAGGTTGGACAAGTATTTAAAGGTTTCGAGGATAATAAAAAGGCGCACACTAGCAGCAGAGGCATGTGACAAGAAAAGGGTTCTTGTGAATGGAAACGCGGCTAAGTCAGGTAAGAAAGTCGCTGTCGGAGACATTATAGAAATTCACTTTGGAGAGAAGAAGCTCAAGGTAAGAGTTTTGGATGTAAGTGAGACTGTCAGAAAAGAAGATGCTCCTTCGATGTACGAGGTTATATAGGAAAAGGTAATTTATGAGTGAAAATATCGGATTAATTCTTCTGGCTGCAGGAAGCGGCAAAAGGATGGAAGCGGACAGAAACAAAGTGTTTATGGACATCAAAGGAAAGCCAATCTTTCTGCATGCCATTAGCGCCTTTATTGAAAGCGGAGTAATAAGCGAATATGTTTTGGTCTGTAAAGAAGGGGAAGAGAGCTTCCTTAAAAAACATCTGGACTCACTCGATATTACAATCAAGATTGCATATGGCGGTAAAGAGCGGCAGGATTCCGTATATAGCGGCCTTATGACGCTGAGCAAATCCCTTGAGTTCGTTATGGTGCACGACAGCGCCAGACCCTATATCTCTCCTGATACGATAAGGGATTGTTCGAAGTCCTTGGATTTAAATGGTTCGGCTGTCGTCGGAGTGGGTTCTCACGATACGGTCAAAAGAGTCGAGGATGGAAAAATATGCGAAACGCTGGACAGATCAAATTTGATAAACATCCAAACACCGCAATGTTTTAGGCGGGTTACGCTTATCAAGGCACATAAAAAGGCACAGCGTGATGGATTTATGGGTACAGATGAATCCGTGCTCGTCGAAAGACTGGGCGAACCGGTATATTTCGTTCATGGGAAATATACAAACATAAAGATCACCACCAAAGCGGATATAGAAAAAAGGGAGAAAAACGCAATGAAGATAGGGCACGGATATGATGTTCATGCTTTCAGCAAAGGACGAAAGCTTATAATCGGAGGTGTTGAAATTCCTAACGACAGAGGTCTTTTGGGACATTCGGATGCTGATGTTTTGGTCCACGCGATCATAGATGCACTATTAGGTGCTGCTGGTTTCCCCGATATTGGTCAGCTTTTCCCTGATACCGATAGTCAATATAAGGATGCCGACAGCCTTGTACTTCTAAAAAAAATCGTTCAATTGGTGGAAGAAAAATTTCACATACAGAATATCGACTGCACTCTTGTAATGCAAGCACCTAAAGTAGGGGAATATATTCCAAAGATGAAAAAAAAATTGATCAATTGTCTGAACATTTCGAATGATAACATAAATATCAAAGCGACCACAACAGAAAAGCTCGGCTTTGTCGGACGTGAGGAAGGCGTATCAGCACACGCTGTTTGTCTGCTCCTTACAGTGTGATAGTGCTATATTGCTTCAGGTTGATTTATTGCTTAAGTTGTTATAAAATCTAACCGTAGTATTTTGGTGAAAAATATCGAATTTAAGTATAAACATTTATTGAATAATATCAGTTCTGTCTGGTATTGTTCAAAGACATCTGCTATAATGATGTTTCGTAAAAAAGTAATTTTGTTTTGGAGGAAATATGTCAATATTTCAAAGAATTAAAAGATATTTTAAAAGAAAGAGAATGCGTAAGAGCCTTCGAGTGAGAGCTTATGCCGGAAAACGCGGCGTTTCAAAGGTACACTCCTCTCCTCTGGGTCCGATAATAAAGATTGTTGTAATCGTTTTGGTTGTGGCTGCTGCTGGTTTTGCTGTTTATAAATGGGGCATTCCGTTCGCAAAGGAATTGTTTGCCGAAAAAGAACCTGCTCCGACACCGACACCAAAGGTTTCGGCGACCCCCGCACCGGAGACTTATGCAAAAGCGGATATGTCCGACCTTGAAACCGAGGTTCTAATACCTCATTGGTTTATCAGCGATCCGTATTTCTATAATAATAAAATAATATATACGTCCGGTCAAAAAGCAGCAACAGCACCTAATAGTTTAAACAATGTCCTGATATATGATATCGCTTCTGAGGACTCGGTCAAAATCGCGACACCAGATCGTCTTTCGGAGCAGAACAACTACCTTGAACCGCTCATGAACGAACATTGGGTCGTTTGGCTCGAAACAGTCGCAAAGGGCGGCGGAAGAATTATGGCGTATGACCGAATGACTCAGGAAAGTTTCGTGCTGCGTGAGTATTCTTACGGTATGCCGAAGCTCCAGCTCTCAGAGGATTTCTGTATGTTTAACGTTTCGAGAGGAGCGAACAAGGACAGCCTATATCTTTATGATCTTTCAAAAAAAGAAAGTGTTATTTTGAGGTCATATAACTACAACAATGAGCCGTACTCATTATCCAGGCCAAGCATATGTTCTACAGAGATGATATGGATTGACGGTATGGACTATGAGTTGGGCACAACGACAATTAAATCGTATAAAATCAAAGAAGGACGGGCTTTTGAGCAAGCACCTTATATAATTAATTCTTATGTCTTTGACCCCGTAACCAATGGAGAGGTTATTGCATTCCTGAATACCCAGCGTTCCTATGAGGGCGATTTGATGGTATCTATCGGCGGAGAGCAGCCTCTTGTAGTCGCTTCCGGCGTTTTGAATTTCGGTCTGGGCGATAATTATATAGCCTATACCAGAGACGAAGCTATACATGTATATTATTGGGCTGATGGGTCTACAGGAAGACTTTCGAACATGAACTCAAGAGCGATTCTTGCAAGCGTTAATGAGAATATATGTCTATGGTATGACATAACAGACGGTATTATCGGCGAAAAGGAAAAAGACAGAGATGTTTTAAAAATGGCTGATATTCCATTCGAAAGATAGATAGGAGATTTGATGGCAAAGTCTACGACAAATTTTGTATGTAGCGAATGCGGGTTTTCCAGCACTAAGTGGATGGGGAAATGTCCCGAATGCGAGAGCTGGAATACTCTCGAAGAGTTCAATGTTTCCAACAAAGCGAATAAATCATTTGATAAAAGTCTGATTGTTGATTTGGATAAAGTCGAAACAACCTTTACCCAAAGAAGCCCATCAGGCTTTTTTGAGCTCGACAGAGTTCTCGGGGGCGGTGTTGTTCCCGGGAGCGTTGTTCTTGTCGGCGGAGAGCCGGGTATCGGTAAATCCACATTGTTTTTAAAAGTGATGGATAACCTTGCGTCGACAGGCAAAAGAGTTCTCTATATCACTGCCGAAGAATCCGGCGCACAGATAAAGATGCGCGCGAACAGGATGGAAGTCAAAGGAAGCAGCATTATGCTTCTGGCAGAAACGGAGCTTGAAACCATTATGAGCGCAATCGCTTCCTATAACCCGCAATACGTTGTAGTCGATTCGATACAGACGATCTATGATTCAAGACTTTCGGGTATGCCGGGAAGTGTAAGCCAAATCAAGGAGTGCAGTCTTAACCTTGCAAGGCATGCAAAGAAATCCGGATGCGGAGTTTTCATCATAGGGCATGTAACAAAAGAAGGTGCGATAGCGGGACCAAGAGTTCTTGAGCATATCGTTGATACTGTGCTGTATTTCGAAGGCGAAAAACACGGGGTTTTAAGAATTCTGCGCGCTGTTAAGAATCGCTTCGGTTCAACAAACGAGATAGGCATATTCGAGATGGAGCATAAAGGCATGGTCGAGGTAAAGAACCCTTCCGGGCTTTTGCTCGGCGAGATGAATCCAAAAACGGCCGGATCCTGCGTGTATTGCGCAATAGAGGGAACAAGGCCAGTACTAATAGAGATTCAAGCGCTGGTTTCAATGTCCTCACTCGCTGTTCCCAGGCGTATTGCAACAGGTGCGGATTATAACAGAGTCAATATGATAGTTGCGGTTCTAGAGAAAAAACTCGGACTAAAGCTATATAACCAGGACATATACGTAAACATAGCAGGCGGTATGAAACTTATTGAGCCTGCAGCAGACCTTGCTATAGCTGTTGCCATAGTTTCTTCCTTTCGCTCGAAGCCTTGCGATACGAAATCCGTTATTGTCGGTGAGATTGGACTTACCGGCGAAGTAAGAAGTGTATCTATGCCGGAAAAAAGACTCAAAGAAGCGGAAAAGCTGGGTTTCGAAAGAGTCGTGCTTCCTAGACAAAATGTACTAAAAAGTGCTAAAATAAATCAGAAAGGCGTGTCTGATATATGGCAAGCCTTGGATATATTGATATAAGAACAGGAGAAAATTATGAAAAGTTATGATTTCAGGTTGAAGGCAAGAGAGAAATTGCAGGGCACATATGGTATTTGTCTGCTTGTCTCCTTCATCGCAATGATTATTATCGGCAGTGTTTCGGAGTTGTTTATCATTGGAATGCTTATAACGGGACCGATAGCCGTTGGCGTTGCTTTCTTTTTCATAAAGCTCGTCAGAAACCAGAAGATGGATATCGAAGACATGTTCTATGGCTTCCAAACTTTTGTTCCTTCATTTGTACTGCAGCTTTTGACAACGATTTTTGTTCTTCTGTGGCTATTGCTATTCATCGTCCCGGGAATTATCAAAGCCCTGGCATACAGTATGGCTCCGTACATTTTAGCAGATAATCCTGAGATGAGCGGGCTCGATGCGATCAATGCATCAAAAGAGATGATGCAAGGACACAAGGGCAGATTGTTCTGTCTGCTGTTCAGCTTTATCGGCTGGTTCCTTCTCGCTATACTCACTTTTGGTGTAGGTTTTATATTCTTAGCCCCATATGTTGCGACAGCAAAGGCCGAGTTCTACCAAGACCTTTTGGACAGAAAAGAAACAGCATAATTGCTTGTAAATAACTCAAAAAAACCGACTCCTGTTGTATCCTTACGGCAGGAGTTTTAATATACATAAATCAAACAGTCTGGACAGCATATACAGCTGTATGGTATTATTCTCCATGAAAAACAGATGCTTCTATGGGGATACAACATCTTATATCTTTGATACCTGATTCCACTGTCGTTTCAATTTATGATCTTTTATCTCAATATATTCATAGCATACTTTTATCAATCCTAGTCGGTCCTTTTCTTGTCGGGCTTGCTTATTCCTTTACCCGTTTATCGAGAGAAAAAGACATGCAAGTATCAAATATCGGCTATGGATTTGAAAAGTTCACGTCCTCCTTCTTTATGGAACTGACCAGATCCGTTTTCATTTTCTTGTGGTCGTTGTTATTGATCGTTCCTGGGATAATTAAGCTTTTTGCCTATTCAATGGCTCCTTATATTATTGCGGATAATCCAAATATGACCGCAAGAGAGGATATAAAGGCTTCCAAAGAGATGATGTATGGTCATAAAGGAAGACTTTTCGGGCTGCATCTCAGCTTTATCGGTTGGATGCTTCTTGTTCTAATACCTTATTATGTAGCGACGTACAATTTTAAAGATCGATTACAATATGTTGAATATTCTTTTACTATCATCAATTTTTACTATCGGTTTCGCTTTTCTTGAACCCTATATTAGAGCTTCTGAAGCGGAATTCTACCGTGACCTTATCGGCGAAATCACAGAACTGGAAGCGAAATTCTATCGCGACTTGATTGATGATATAAAAGAAGAGGAAATCAAAGCTGATTATAATTTATAGCCTGCTCCCCTCTTTACCTTAAACTATATGACCCAAGAGTCGATAGTGCTTCCTTGTCCTTTAAAATCACATCGTACATGCTGATGTCGAGGCAGTTGCATAGTGCCGCAATATAGAAAAGAGTGTTTCCCACCTCTTTTTCAAAGTTTCGTCTGCACTCCTCGCATAGTTCACCTTCGACGTGGGAATCCATCAAGTCTATCATATTCTCATAATTCGCTTCGTCAGGAAAGTTCTGTTTCTTTGCGTTAACGATTATACACCCGCAATGGGTTACAGCCTTTACGACAGATCTATTCACTCTGGAAGAGCTTCCTACGAATTTTGATGTGATATCTAAAATTGAGCGATTTCTGTTGAGCAAGTCCCCTACCACCGATTGATAATCATCCAAATATATATCCTTTATACTATTTCCCATCAGCACACCTCATCTCGTTATTTTAAGCAATTAAATTATAATGGTAAATAAACCAGAGTGTCAATCCTGCACGTCTGACTTATTATGTCGGTTGGGAACTTAAAAAGTCGAAAGAAATATCTTTTATTTCCACTGCTTTTTTAGATACTTGCAAACACGATTAACACCTTACAGCTTTAACGAATATAATAATTAGTAACGGTTTTTCATTTTTTTAATGATCTTAAAAATCGAATTTTGATTTTAAAAAGATAATTCGGTTCGGCGGCAAAACCGCCTTTATTATAGATACGAGAGGTTAATGCAGAGCTGTTTTTCTTTTGCTATGCTTGACATCATGCTTTGCCTGCCTCTCGATCAAATGTATTCCATTAGTATTTCTTTATTTTCCTTAAATACGCAAAAAATGTTCTATTCGCATATAATTGCATTTTATCTTAATTAATGATATTATTATCATTAATTATATCACTATAGTTATGAGGTACTTTTGATGCTTTCAAAAGTCGATAAGTCTTTTTTCCCTAATAAAACCACCTATTACCTCTTTGGTTTCTTAGCTTTCCTGCTTTGCCTTGTTCTTCTTATTGTGCCAAAGTATGCGCTTGCCGAAAGCTTTGAACTCTTGGAGTTTGGACATCAGGCGATACAAGTGAAGCAGCCAGTAGCTTGTGCAACGGATTCCGAGCAGAATCTATTCATCTGTGATGCTGATTTAAGACAAATAACTGTGCTTGATAATAATGGACTATCTCTCTTCACGTTTAATGACAATATTTCGCTGCCTATCGATATCACGATTGATGGTGAAAAAGTCTATGTGTTGGATGGTGAGAAACATTCTGTTTTAATTTTTGATACCTCGGGAAACTTCTTATCATCATTAGGCTCGCAAGGATTGGCTCCATTGCAGTTCTATAATCCAACCGATATTCTTATCGACAATGGTGAGCTTTACGTTGTAGACTCCGGAAATGAACGCATACAAGTAATCGATACACAGAGTCTTACGATTAACCGCATATTCGGTTTGGAGGCAGGCAACGTCGAGCTTAATAACCCAACTGCAATCGCCGTTTCTGGCGAAATTCTTTATATTTTAGAACAGGAGTGTTCCTATATTTTCACGGTGGATAAATCTGATGCATCAAAGCAAACAATCGATTTAGTTTTGAATTCCCAGCGAAGTGTTGATATATCGATTTTCGGCTCGGATATTGCGATATCTGACCCTGCAAATAAGAAAATAGAAATTCATGATTTGGAACTAAGCCATAAGACAACTCTTGAGCTTGAATCAAGAATGTACAAACTACACTATGACGATTTAGGGCAGCTGTTCTCGTGCGGCAGTACCGTCAAGACCTCAGGCTCTCATATTTTGAAACACTACGACAGCTATCAGCAATCTAGTAAAATACCCGATTTGAGCTTGGACAGTGTCTTTAATTCCCCATATGCTATAACCGCCGACAGCGGCATGAACTACTTTATCGCTGATAGTGGAAACGAAAGAGTTCAAGTGTTTGATAAAACCCTTAAGCACCTCTATAATATAACGAAAAACATCAAAGATCCCGTAGATATTGAATACTTCGGAGATAGTTTATATGTTCTAGATGTGGAAAAACCATCTGTAGAAATCTATGATTCAGAGGGGGTGCACATCAAAACTATCTCTTTGGATTTTGTTTCGAACCCGATAAGATTGAAAGTCATTGACAGTGACCGCTTATTGGTATTCGCACGCAATGATCTGTTCGTGGTACCTTTGGGAGATTCCGGAGTTATTATGAGTCTTAACCGTGAGTTTCTCAGCGATCCCATGGATATTGATTATAATGAAGGCATCATTTATATTCTGAACTCCAAAGAAGGGGAGATCATCTTTTTAGATGAAGCCGGATCCGATGTTTATATATTGGACATCCCCTCGCTTCCGACTCATCCAAGCGATGCTGCGAGTATGGTGATTTCTGATGATGATATCATCTATATAAGCGATAGTTCCTCCGACAGGATTTACAGCTATACGCTCGAAGGTATGTTCATCGAAAGTTTTGATCTTGCTAATCATGGTGTTAAGCGTCCGTATTCTCTATACTCCCATGATAAATATACGCTTTATATCTGCTTTAAAGACCAGAATGAGTTCGGTAAACTTATGTTCCCAAGGGGGACAGGAGAGTATTCAATTTTGGTAGATGGAAAGACCGTGGAGGATTTTTCTAAAGAGATATTCACATATTCGTTCGACTACCCTTATGATTCGGAGCGTATAAGCATAGATTATACTGCCTCAATTGGAATCAGAGTATCAGGTGATATCGGTGACTATGCGCTTGATTATGGGCTTAATTCTTTTGATGTATCCTTCTCGGAAGGCGAAAACCTAAACGAGTATATGTTATATGTAGTACGCGACTTTCCAGAAGGTTTTGATCCTTCAGAAGAAAATATTGAAGCATATATAGAATATACTAGTTCGCAAGATTCGGAGGAAGAAAGTGTTGAAAGCTTATCCTCCAAAACGAAAAGTTCTTCAGAAATCACTTTTACGATAAACCTCGAAGATATCGATGCGAATGCTATAAGGGCAATATCAAGGTCTAGTAATATCAAAACGAGCATTCGTGAAGGAAAAATTTTTATAACATTTAAAAGCGAAGATTTTGACAATGAGCTGCCGGAAATCTCTCTTGCTTCTACTGATGGTATCATCGCTCTAAGCAGACTTGAGCTTGAAGGTCTTTTTGCGCAGAAGAGAAATATGTTCATCACTTTGGCTTCTCTTGTAGGCGTTGCCATGATGCTTGCGGTATACTTTTTCACTTTAAAATATCGTAAGAGGCCAACAAAAAGAAACTATAAGAAGATTCGAAAATAAAAAAACCTTTGGTATTTCTACCAAAGGTTCAAATTCCTCATGTTTTTAGATGCTACTCAGAAATTGTCTCTTCTTCCGGTGGAAGAGCGTCGAATTCCTTTAATATTGCACTCTGTATCTTGTCTCTTGTCTCAGAATTAATTGGATGCGCAATGTCTTTATATTCACCGCTTGGAGTCTTTCTGCTTGGCATAGCAATAAAGTTTCCATTCTGTCCTTCGATGATTTTCATATCATGAATAACGAACATGTCATCAAACGTTACTGAAACAATTCCTTTCATCTTACCCGCCGTACTTACTCTTCTAATTCGAATATCAGTAATTTCCATGCAAAACCTCCACCAAAAACAAGTTGATTTACCCTTAATATATACTTGTTCGCCACACATTACAGATTATCCTCTTTTTTTGCAGATTTTTCAAGTTATCACGAGTTAAAGAGGTATTATTTAATCTTTCTGTAGCAAAAATTTAATACTTAAAAATCACGTCAAAAAGCTTTTTTCGCTTAAAAAACATTTCTAATATGAAGAGCTGCCTTTAAGTCCTCTAACGATGCTCACACCGGAACTGGTCCCGAGTCTGGTCGCCCCTGCCTCAATCATTGTCACAGCATCTTCATAGCTTCTTACTCCACCCGAAGCTTTCACTCCCATCTTTTCTCCGACAACTCCCCGCATCAAAGTGACATCTTCTTTCGTTGCGCCTCCGGTTGAAAAACCGGTTGAGGTCTTAACAAAATCCGCTCCAGCAGATTTTGCAAGTCTGCAAACCTTGATCATCTCCTCTTCTTTCAAAAGACATGTCTCGATTATAACTTTTACAAGCGCCCGTCCTGCAGAAGACTTAACTACACTTTCGATATCTCTTTCCACCAAATCCCAGTCGCCGTTTTTAATTGCTCCTATGTTTGCAACCATATCGATCTCTTTCGCGCCGACTTCAATGCACCGGTTTGTTTCATATGCCTTTACTTCCGGCATTGTCGCTCCAAGCGGAAACCCGACAACACAGCAAGGATTAACACCCGATCCTCGAAGTTCTTTTGCAACGAATTCGATAAATGACGGGTTCACACATACACTAGCAAAGTCGTATTCTTTTGCTTCTCCGCAAACGATTTTTACGGCATCGGTGTTGGCATCCGGTTTAAGCAACGTATGGTCTATATACTTGTTGACCTTTAGATTTTCTTTGTCGATTTCTCTCATACGATATTACTCCTTATATTAAAAGTTTTCAAAATTTCATACAACATTTATAATATATCAAAATCGTCTAAAAAGCTATACAAAAACATTATTTTACACCTGCATTTATATATTATAAGCTAAAAACTGTTGAACTTATCCAATCAAATATGATAACATCATAATATAAATATCGACAAAAAACGGTATCATTTTTTATTACCCTAAATTCTTATGAGGTGCGCTATGCCGACAAACAAGCTTTCACGTGATGAACTACTAAAAAGGGCTGAGATTTCTTTCAATAAAAAGGACTATGCCAATTCGTATAAATACTGCAGTGAGCTGATGAAGGGAAAAACAGCATCCATTGTTGTATATATGCAATGCATGTCCTCGCTAAACCTTCGCAAGACAACCAAGGAATCCGTAGATGAGCAGATTCGGGATACACTTTTGCTTGCTGCAGCTCTGGATAATTTCTTTTTGCAAAGCGGTATGAAAAACAAGAATATCGAGACCTATGTTAGAGATATTGTCTTCTGTCTTATGACAAGTCTGATCGAAAATATCCAAAAGAGATATAAGTTCAGCAACAGAAAAAGATCATTGAAGCAGAATTTTTCGCATGCACAGGATACGATATCCAATTTGCGTATGCTCAAGGAATATGATTTTTCAAAGTTCACTTCTTCGCTGCCTGATGAGCTTATTTCCTTCGTTAGAGAGACAGGAGATAAACTCATCTCCTTTGTCAGCAACTCGATTAATATTATGGAGGATCCGACGAATAACTGGATTTATGAGGATGATTCAAACGATTTATACGAAAGAATCGCAGCATATAAAACCGCACTTTATTCCGGGGAACTCGTTGAAGAAGAGAGTTACAGCGTAAAAACGGGAGAAAACAGCTATTCCATGCAGGGCGACGAGATAGATGCTATGGTTGAGGAGATATCAGAAAAAGAAAAACCTGAGATTTTGCGTCAATCAATCGAAGATATCGATGATGATGAGGAAACTATGGTCCGAAAGGAAGAAAACCAAGTACAAAGAAGTGACTTTTCAAATTCAGACTTCGAAAATGATTTCAGCGAAAGCAATATTAAGCTCGAAAGAATCTCGAGAGAGGAAAACGGAACTGCTTTAAGACCTATCGATATCGTTATCGGAATATTGATTCTGCTTTTTGTTCTGGCTCTTGCTGCTATCGTAATATATTTTATCAAGCCCGAATTTTTTTCGACCATTCAGAGTATCATAAGCCTGAATAATGTTTTGATGTAAAATAATCCGAAATCTTTTATCCATTCGGTTTTATCGAATTAGTAGAATGGCATATAAAAAAGGGAGAATACTATGGAATATAAAATCGGTTGTGTAATCATGGCAGCAGGAAACTCCGACCGTTTCGGGAAGAAAAATAAGCTGCTTATGCCTTTTGCCGGGGAAACCATCATTGAGCATGTGCTCAGTAATATTCCTTTGGATATGCTTTCGAGATGCGTCTTGGTGACCGGATCCGATAAAATCGAATCTTTTGCGAAAAAAATGAATATCGAAACGTCACAGAATAAAAAGCCAGAACTCGGTATCGGTCGGACTATTAAGATCGGACTTGAAAAACTCGGTTCCGAATTCGATGGATACATGTTCGCAGTCTGCGACCAGCCGCTTCTCACCAGCACATCGATAGCAGGTCTTATCGACTTTTGGAAAAAAGAGCCGGACAAAATCGCCGCGCTCGGCTTCGGGTCCAGAAGCGGGAATCCGGTAATCTTCCCCTCTTCTCTTTATGAAGAGCTGTCCAATCTTGAGGATTTGCAATTCGGAAATGTCGTATATACCCGACACAACGATATCTTCAGAATATTTAAGGCGACTGATGAATATGAGCTTATGGATATCGACACTATCGAGGATTTGAATGTATTAAAAAAGCGGATTAAAGGATAGAAAATCTGACTTTTAACAGCTCAGAACTAAACTTTTAACCCGTTTTTTGCTGTAACAAAAACGATTCCTGCAAACAGAATGCCGACAAGAATAATACTCAAATAATCATAGCTTCTATTTCCCGTTTGAGGATTAGCCACTCTATTTGCATCCCCAGCAATATTGATATCATCATAATATACCTGTGCGTCACCAAAACTACGCAAAGCCCCCATAAGGATACGATCGGAATTACCGGTTAGGGTGGTAGGAAGTCCGGTAACAGGAATATTCCCGCTGACATCTACAGAGAAAACACTGTTAACCAAATCCATTACTATGGTCACATCATACCAGTCGTCGGGAGTATACGTACCTATTGGTGTATATGTACTATTACTGTATGCCAAAATCTGTCCGTTCCTGAATTCGACTCGTAAAATCTGGTTGTCGATTATTATCTGCGTAAATACAGAGCATCCATTCAGCATCGGATAAGCCCTGAAACTTTGAGTCACCATCGTTTCGTTGGGGAGAGGTGTTATATCCACAGCATGCGTACTGCTCGTTGTCGGTTCGTCGATAATCAGATGAAAAACCTGAGATCCGCCGAATGATACCACCTGCTGTTGGGCGTCTCCGGAACCCGGAGAAGTCATTATGAAATAATTACCCGGATAAGTGTTCAAACCGTATGATTCGAAGTCATCGGTCATATATGTCGATCCAGCACTGGCAGGAATTGTGCCAGTAAGGAGTACCAATACGATAACCAAAAATATTGAAATAGATCTGACTTCTTTCATGTTTTTCCCTCTTTCATCATTTATACGACAGGAAAAATATATCATAATTTCAGCTTTCAGTCAATATTTCGCTCTGGTTTTCATCTAAGCCGAATAAAAATTTTGCATATTTTTCTTCTCTAGAACAATCCGCTGATACTGCCGTCTTCATCGATATCAAGCATCTCCGCACTCGGCACTTTCGGCAATCCGGGCATCTTCATTATACTTCCGGATAGTGCCACCAAGAATCCCGCACCGGCAGAAAGGGTTATGTTTCTTATCGTTATCTCAAAATCTTTCGGACATCCCAGCATCTTTGGATTGTCCGAAAGAGAATACTGTGTTTTTGCAATACACACAGGCAGGTTATTATAGCCGTGTTTTTCAAGCTCCCTCAGCGCTTTTTTTGCAGGACCTGTAAAGATGACCTCCCTCGCACCATATACTTTTATTGCAACTTTCGAAATTTTCTCCGCTATAGAATCGCTTAGACTGTAAGGATGTTCCAAAACAGAATCCTGCCCGCATAGCTCAACCACTTCCTTTGCAAGCTCTTTTCCGCCTTCCGATCCTTTCTCCCAAACTTCAGAAATCACGACTTTTACGCCGAGTTTCTCACATTCCTCACGAACAGCTTTAATTTCATCATCAGAGTCAGTAACAAATCGGTTCAATGCTACCACCGTGTTTTGTCCGAATGTGTTTTTTATGTTATCGACATGCTTTAGGAGATTTGGGAGTCCTTTCAAGACCGCTTCGACGTTTTGCTCAACAAAGTCCTCTTTTTTTACTCCACCGTTATACTTAAGCGCACGAATCGTGGCAACTATTACAACTGCATCCGGAGCAATATTCGCCTTTCTGCACTTTATATCCAAAAACTTCTCTGCGCCGAGGTCCGCACCGAAACCTGCTTCGGTTACTACATAATCGGCATAGCTCAAACCCATTTTTGTTGCGATAACCGAGTTGCAGCCATGCGCGATATTCGCAAAAGGTCCGCCGTGCACTATCGCAGGAGTTCCTTCTAAGGTCTGTACCAGGTTCGGCTTTATCGCATCTTTGAGCAATACAGCCATAGCTTTGTCAGCATTAATCTGCTTCGCTGTGACAGGTTCTCCTTGTAAAGAATAGGCTACTACAATCCTTCCCAGCCTTCTTTTCAGGTCCGAAACGTCCTTAGACAAACAGAGTATCGCCATAATCTCGGAAGCCGCAGTGATATCAAAACCGTCTTCTCTCGGCAGCCCGTTGGATTTTCCGCCCAAACCGACAACGATATTCCTGAGCTGTCTGTCGTTCATGTCCATCGCTCTTCTCCAAGTCACTCTTCTGCTGTCAATCCCGAGCGGGTTTCCTTGATGCATATGGTTGTCGATCATCGCCGCAAGAAGATTGTTCGCAGCACTGATAGCATGCATATCTCCGGTGAAATGCAGGTTGATATCCTCCATTGGTATAACTTGGGCATATCCGCCCCCTGCCGCGCCGCCTTTCATTCCAAAAACCGGACCTAATGACGGCTCACGTATAACGCATATCGCCTTGCTTCCGATGCTTGAAAGCGCATCAGCAAGTCCTATCGTAGTCGTTGTCTTGCCCTCTCCGGCCGGAGTCGGGTTGATCGCGGTCATCAAAATCAGCTTCGCTTTTTCCTTTTTTCCATCCAAAGCTTTGAGCTTTATTTTCGCTTTATAGTTTCCGTATTTCTCAATGTTTTTCTCATCAACACCGAGTTTATCAGCAATTCTCAGAATATCTTCCGGATTCTTGCTGGTTGCAATCTCAATATCAGATTTGTATCCCATAATTATTCCCCTATCGTATGCTTGTTTTTTCTTAATCGCAGAGTATTATAGCATATTTATATTCAAAAATCATTATGGATGGGAATTATTTAAAACAATTTATGAAAATTACTGCAAAAATATATTATTGATAGTATAATCATAAAATTAGTATTAATTTCGAGAGAGGTAACTATGCAGAAAAACTACAATACAATTTTATTTGACTTGGACGGTACGATTTCGGACTCCAAGCTCGGTATAACGAAAAGCTTTCAATACGCACTTTCGTCCTTCGGGATTAGAATAACTGATTTAGAGGAACTTACAGTCGTTGTCGGTCCTCCACTTTCCGAATCTTTCTCGACGCATTTTGGTTTTGGTAAAGAAAAGGCGAGTAAGGCTATCGAAAAATTCCGTGAGTACTATTCAACAAAAGGGTGTACCGAACACAGAATATATGATGGAATGACGGAATTGCTGAGTTCTTTAGGTGAAGCAGGAAAGGATCTTGTAATCGCAACCTCCAAGCCGACTTTGTTCGCTAATATGGCACTGAATAACTATGGAATTTCAAGCCTTTTCTCGTTTGTCGCCGGAAGCAATCTCGACAACACAAGAACAACAAAAATCGAAGTTTTAGAGTATGCTCTTGAGTCTATCAAGAATTCACAAAAGGAAACTATGGTTATGATCGGCGACAGAAAAGAGGACATTATTGCAGCAAACCATGTCGGTGTGGATTCCATAGGGATTCTATACGGATATGGCAGCGAAGAGGAAGTCTTAGAATATAACCCTACGCATACAGCATCAAGCGTTGATGAGCTTGGAAAAATACTCGGGTTATAACATTATATACATAAGGAGAATAGACTATTGAAAAAGATGTTGGAAAAAGCAGAACTCGAATTACGGTTGGATAGATTTATCCGTCAGATGGATAAGGACAACCCCGGCTGGGAGATGTGTATAATAGTGAGCAAAGTGAACCAGTACTATTTCACCGGCACTATGCAGGACGGTATTCTCGTCATCCCGAAAATCGGCAGACCGATACTCTGGGTACGACGTGCATACCAGAGAGCTGTCGATGAATCCTCTTTTTCGGATATCTTCCCCATGAACAGCTTTCATGATGCGGCGGCATATTATCCGAGCTTACCGGATATTGTTCACACTGAAACGAGAGTTTTGACGGTGGATTTATACAGCAGACTTGCTAAACATTTTTCTTTTAAAAAAGCTTTGAGTTTGGATAACCAGATTTCATTGGTGCGTGCGGTAAAAAGCGATTTTGAAATTGAACTTTTGACCGAATCGGGCAAGATACATCAACACGTTCTTAAAGATATCGTTCCTACTCTTCTTGTCGAAGGAGTCAGTGAAAAGAATTTCTTTGGCGAGCTCTATAACGAAATGATAAAAGCGGGGTATCATGGCATCAGCAGGTTTTCGATGTTCGAAACCGAATGTATTATGGGTCAAGTCGGGTTTGGAGAGAACAGCGTATATCCACACTTTTTCAATGGTCCGGGCGGACAGAAAGGCTTAAATGCCGCTGTTCCGGGTATCGGTGATGAGAAACGGTTTCTGAAAAAGGGCGATTTAGTATTTGTCGATATCGGCTGCGGATATCAGGGATATCACACCGACTGCACGAATACATACGTTTTCAATGGAGAGCTGCCGAAAAAGGCAGTGGATGCTCACAAGAGATGTGTTGAGCTTCGCGAGAGGATTGTAGCGAGATTGAAGCCGGGTGAAATCCCTTCAAAGATATATTCCGAAATCATGGAGAGTTTGGATGCGAAATTTCTTTCGTTCTTTATGGGTATGAACGGAAACCAGGTTAAGTTCTTAGGTCACGGCGTCGGGCTTCATGTCGATGAGTTTCCGGTTATCGCTAAAGGATTCGATATGCCTTTAGAGGAGAATATGGTTCTGGCTATTGAACCGAAATGTGCAATAAAGGGTGTCGGAACCGTCGGAGTTGAGGACACTTTTTTCGTCACCAAAAGCGGCGGCAAGTGCCTGACCGGAAACAGCGAAGGGTTGACTCAGATTTAAGAAAATATACTAAAAAGCCCTATGATTCTTTCATAAGGCTTTTGTTATATCTTCTTCTATTCTACCGTGACGCTCTTTGCTAGATTCCTCGGCTTATCTACATCGCAACCCTTTTCGACCGACATATAATATGCAAACAGCTGCATAGGCACTATCGCAAGCAGCGGGGCTACGAAATCCGAAGCGTCCGGCAGGTATATAACGCCGTCGGTGTGTTTTTCCGTTTCCGTCTTGGATTCGAAGGCAACTCCGATAGTATATCCGCCTCTTGCTTTTACTTCCTTGATATTGCTTATCGTCTTTTCATATACATCGCTTTGTGTGCATGAAGCGACCACAAGCGTCCCCTCTTCGATAAGCGCAATCGTTCCGTGTTTGAGTTCTCCTGCGGCATATGCTTCCGAATGAATATAGGAGATTTCCTTGAGCTTCAAAGAAGCTTCCAGAGCAATCGCATAATCCAATCCGCGCCCGAGGAAGAAAACACTCGGCTGGTTGAACTGCTTATATGCGATCTTTTGAAGAACATCTTTGCTGTCCAAAAGCCGCTGTATCTTATCCGGAACAAGAATCAACTCGCTTAAGTTCTGTTTATATGTCTCTTTATCCATCATTCCTTTTTTCAAGGACAGCTCCATACAGAGCATATAGAAACAAAGGACTTGTGTCGTATAGGCTTTTGTCGAAGCAACGGCAATCTCCGGTCCTGCGTGGGTATATATAACCTTATCAGCATCTCTGGAAATCGTGCTGCCAAGGACATTGGTTATCGCAACGACCTTTAAGCCCTGCTTCTTTCCTTCCCGCATAGCGGCTATAGTATCCGCTGTTTCGCCCGATTGAGAGACTATTATCATCAAGTCATCCTTATGCAATATCGGATTTCTATATCTGAATTCTGAGGCAATACTGACTTCAACGGGTATTCTTGCATTTCTCTCGATGATATACTTACCAATCATCCCTGAATGATATGCTGTACCGCATGCAACGACATGAATGGTATTTATGTTTTTGACTGCTTCTTCGTCCAAATCGAGTTCATCAATATTTATTTTTCCGTCAGACACTCTCGGCATCAAGGTATCACGAACCGCTTTCGGCTGCTCGTGAATCTCTTTTATCATAAAGTGTTCATATCCGCCTTTTTGTGCCGCGGTAACGTCCCAATCGACTTCGAATACATCCCTTTTCACAGGCTCTCCGTACTCATCGAAGATTTCTATAGAATCCCTTTTTAAAAGAGCATATTCACCATCTTCGAGCAAGTATGCTTTTCTCGTATATTCCAAAATCGCCGGAATGTCCGAAGCGATAAAGTTCTCGTTTTCTCCAACCCCGAGTATAAGCGGACTGTCCTTTTTCACTGCGACGATTTCGTTCGGGTGTCTAGGAGAGATTACTCCAAGAGCGTATGATCCTTCGATCATTTTCGTGGCTTCCATTGTCGCTTCAAAAAGATTTCCCTTGTAGAAATGGTGTATCAAGTGAACGACAACCTCGGTATCGGTTTCGGATCGGAAATCAACGCCCTTCCCCTGCAGCCATTCTTTGATCTTCGTGTAGTTTTCTATTATACCGTTGTGGACAACGGCAATATCCTCTTCTGTGTTCGTGTGCGGATGGGAATTAACATATGAAGGCTCACCATGGGTTGCCCATCTCGTATGTCCAATTCCGCCGTGAGTTTTATTTTCGATTGAGACAATCTTGTCTAGCTCTTTGAGTCTTCCCTTCGTCTTTATGATATTTAAGCAGTCATCATCATTATATGCGATTCCGGCGCTGTCATATCCTCTGTACTCAAGCTTCGAAAGACTGCCGAGCAGCACTTCCTTTAAATCTCTGTCACCGATGTATCCGACTATACCACACATAGCTTAGTTTCCTCCATTAGATATAATAGGCTATTTGCATTTTTCTTCTATTAGTTTTGCGAGCGCATAAGCTTTCTTTTCGATGTCAGTCTGATTCTTGCCTTCAAGCATCACCCTGACAAGAGGCTCTGTTCCGGAAGGTCTGATAAGAACCCTTCCCTGCCCCTTAAACTCTTTCTCAAGCTTATGGATTTCAGATTTGATCTCCTTGTCCTGTTCATAGTTCATCTTGAACTCTTCCGAAACCTTCGCATTCACCAAAACCTGTGGTAGAATATTAACGCACTGCGCCAATTTACTCAATGTCATGCCTTTTCTTCTCATAACGGAGATAAGCTGGATACCGGAAAGTACTCCGTCCCCAGTCATATTGTAGTCAGAAAAAATTATATGTCCGCTCTGTTCGCCTCCGAATATATATCCGTTTGCCAGCATCTCTTCAAGCACATATCTATCCCCTACTTTTGTCTTTTTAACCTTAACACCGTTTTTCTTCATAGCGATATCAAGACCGAGGTTGCTCATCACAGTCGCAACGACTGTATCTTTCTTCAAGAGCCCTCTTTCCTTCATATCCAAAGCACATATCGCCATTATCGTATCGCCATCTACCAAAACACCGCGCTCATCAACAGCGATAAGTCTGTCAGCATCGCCATCAAAAGCAAGCCCTATATCCGCACCTAGCTCTTGAACCAAAGCAGCCAAAGTATCCGGATGAGTTGAGCCGCAATTGTCGTTTATATTAGTTCCATCCGGCGTGTTGTAATATGGCACAATCTCAGCACCTAATCTTCTAAAAACACTGGGAGCGATATGAGCTGCTGCACCGTGAGCACAGTCGAGAATTATCTTTAATCCCCTGAATCGCTGGTCTGTTGAATAGTGCAGAAAATCACGGTATTCCTCAGATGCATTCTTCAAAACGACCTTTCTCCCGACATTGATGCCCGTCGGAAGATTAAAGGTTTCTGCCCCATCAAGGATTATATTTTCTATTCTCTCCTCAATCTCATCCTGCAGCTTATAGCCCTCACGTGAAAAGAACTTGATACCGTTATACTCCACCGTGTTGTGTGAAGCAGAGATCATAACTCCAGCATCAGCTCCATAGCTTCTTGTAAGGTGTGCGATCGCAGGTGTGGGGATTACTCCCGCAAGCATTGCTTCCGCACCCACAGAACATATTCCTGAAATCATAGCGGATTCCAGCATATCTCCCGAAATTCTGGTGTCCTTTCCAATCAGTATCTTCGCTTTGTGTACCTCATTAGTCAGAACAGATGCACCGGCTTGACCGAGTTTAAAAGCCAACTCACAGGTCAATTTATCGTTTGCAATACCTCTTACACCATCTGTTCCAAAAAGACGTCCCATTCGTTTTCCTCCTACGTTTTAAGACAAAACATCAAGTCTTGCCATTATATCTCAACATATACCACTGCGCAAATTGGTATAGTCCTATTTTATAGTTTGTTCAGGTATTCTTCTACAGATGTCACACAAATTGCTCCATCCGACGTTGCCGTTACAATCTGGCGCAGTGTTTTTTTACGCACATCCCCCGCAGCAAACACTCCGGGGATATTGGTCTCTAAATTTTCTTTTGTCATTATATATCCTTGCTCGTTTAACTCGACAAAATCCTTTACAAAGCCGCTTTCCGGCAAAACCCCGACAGCTATGAAGCAGCCGCTTACAGGTATAGTTATTTTTTCTTCCGTATGCTTATTTTTTACCTCAACGCCGTCGACTACATTTTCGCCTTTTATATCGACCAAGTTCGAGTCCCAAACCATTTCGATATTCTCCGCTTTTTCAATCTTATCGGATAAATACTTTTCGGCCCTTAACTTATCTCTTCTGTGAACCATATATACTTTATTCACAATTTTTGAAAGATAGAGAGCATCCTCTGCCGCGGTGTCTCCGCCGCCGATTACAGCAACATCCTTACCTCTGAAAAAAGCTCCGTCACATGTTGCACAATAGGAAACACCTTTTCCTGCAAGGCGGATTTCATTATCAAGACCGAGTTTTCTCGGTGTCGCTCCCATAGCAAGAATAATAGTCTTCGCTTCATATATATCGTTTTCTGCATATACTTTCTTTATATCACCGAACAACTCGATTTTATAAATTTCAGCAGTGGTTATCTTTGCACCTATGCCCTCGGCGTGTGCCTGCATCTGCATAGCAAACTCAACACCTGTGATACTGGCTATCCCGGGATAGTTTTCCACCAAGTCCGTCTTTGTGACCTGTCCTCCTGCAAAGCTCTTTTCAAACACCATTGCTGTAAGACCCGCTCTAGCCGCATATATCGCCGCTGTAAGTCCTGCCGGTCCTGCTCCTATAATCAACACGTCATATATCATTGGTTTATCCTTTCATGTAAGAAAATATTTCTCCACTCATTATAATATATTATTGTATACTTTACCTAATTAATTAAATAAAAATTTTTTCCTTGTCTTTTCGAAAAAATAGCAAGCACCTTTATGATTTTAAGGTGCTTGCATAATTTTTATACTTCTATAAGTCTATTTTCTACTTATCCGCCATATCCCTATAGTACTCATAGCGTTCCTTCGCTTCTTCTGCTGCTCTTTCGAACAACTCCTCAGCGATTTCCGGGAACTGCTTTTGAAGAGTCTTATAACGAATCTCGCCTTCGATAAACTCTTTATAGCTTTCTGTGGGTTCTTTGCTGTCGAGAGTAAACGGATTCTTGCCCTCATCCTTTAGGTCCGGATTATATCTGTATAGAGGCCAGTATCCCGCTGCAACGGCTTTCTTCTCTTCTTCTTGAGCCAATCCCATATTGATACCATGATTGATACATGGTGAGTATGCGATTATCAAGGAAGGGCCGTCATACTTCTCAGCTTCGTTCATAGCTTTGATAACCTGCGTTTGGTTTGCGCCCATAGCAACCGATGCTACATATACATATCCATAGGTCATAGCTATTGCGCCCAAGTCTTTCTTCTTGGTGCGTTTTCCTGCTGCTGCAAACTTAGCCGTAGATCCTGTTGGTGTCGCTTTTGAAGCCTGCCCGCCTGTGTTTGAATACACTTCCGTATCCACAACCAAAACATTGACATTTTCGTCCATAGCGAGAACATGATCCAGTCCGCCGTATCCGATATCGTATGCCCAGCCGTCTCCGCCGAATACCCAAACGGATTTCTTGATGAATATATCATCGCATTTAACGATTTCCTCGAGCAGTGCTTTTTGATCGCCGGAAGCTGATTTTACTGCACCCGGAAGCACTTCTCTAAGTTTCTTTGCACAAGCTTTTGATTTATCAGCATCCTCACAGTTTTCGAGCCAGCAGGCGAGTGTCTCTTTTGCGTCGCCCGAAGTGAACTCAATCGCTTCAGCTACCATATCTTTTAGTTTATTTCTTCTTTGAACCATAGCAAGGTTCATTCCATATCCAAACTCTGCATTGTCTTCAAACAGTGAATTTGCCCATACCGGTCCATAACCGTTTTCGTTTGTTGTATATGGACAAGTCGGTGCACTTCCGCCGTAAATCGATGAACAACCTGTTGCATTAGCCACGAGCATTCTGTCTCCGAACAATTGAGTTACGAGTTTAATATAAGGTGTTTCTCCACATCCGGCACATGCTCCAGAGAACTCGAACAGCGGTTGCAAGTATTGGCTGCCGATAACGCTGTTTTTGTTGAACTCAACATCAGGTCTAGGCAAGTTGATTGCAAAGTCCCAGTTCGGCTTTTCTGTCTTCTCGACTTCATCGAGCGGCTGCATAACGAGAGCTTTCTGCTTCGCCGGGCAGACGTTCGCACAGTTTCCGCATCCGGTACAATCCAAAGGTGAAAGCTGGATTCTGTACTTATATCCCGCTAAGTCTTTTCCTCTTGCATCCTTGGTTTCATATGTTGCAGGAGCATCCTTCAAATCCTCTTCTTTCGCTAGGAAAGGACGGATACATCCATGCGGACAAACCAATGAACATTGGTTACACATAATACAGTTGTCAATGATCCATTTCGGAGTATTGACGGCGATTCCGCGTTTTTCGTACTGAGTCGTTCCCACAGGGAAGAATCCTCTTGGGTCGAACGAGCTTACCGGCAGATCGTCTCCGCGAAGAGAGATAATCGGGAATACAACGTCCTTGAAGAAAGGATCGTCCGGAGGAGAAGCAGGAGCAGCGCCTTTTGTCGTCGTAGCCCAAGCTTCCGGTACGTCGATTTTAACCAATGATTCTGCACCGGCATCGATTGCTGCATTGTTCATTTCAACAATCTTGTCGCCTTTTTTGCCGTAAGTCTTCTTAACAGCCTGTTTCATATAATCGAACGCTTCCGCTTCCGGAATAACACCGGAAAGCTTAAAGAAAGCCGCCTGCATAACCGTGTTTATTCTTCCACCCATTCCAACTTTGGCTGCAATATCCACAGCATCGATGTTGTAGAACTGGATGTTTCTTTTTGCAATTTCATTCTTTAGACTTGCAGGAAGTTCAGTTTCCATCTCTTCTGCTGTCCATTGTGAATTCAAGAGGAAAGTTCCTCCGTCTTTCAAGCCCTTAAGCATATCGTAACGCGTTACGTATGAAGGGTTATGACAAGCAACCAATTCGGCTGTATCTATTAAATAAGTAGATTTGATAGCGCTCTTACCAAATCTCAAGTGAGATACTGTGATGCCGCCGGATTTTTTCGAATCATACGAGAAATATCCTTGAGCATTCAAATCAGTATGGTCACCGATAATCTTGATTGAGTTTTTGTTTGCGCCGACAGTACCGTCAGAGCCAAGACCGTAGAATTTACATCTGAAAGTTCCTTCCGGTGCTGCATCGATATATTCAGGAATCTCCAAACTTGTGAAAGTTACGTCATCAGTGATACCTACAGTGAAATGGTTTTTCGGCTCGTCTTTTCCAAGCTCAACATATATAGCATTAACCATTGAGGGAGTGAATTCCTTGGAGGAAAGTCCATATCTTCCGCCGACAACAGTTAAATCTTTTCCTGCTTCGGAAAGTGCTGTTACAACGTCTTGATATAGAGGCTCCCCGATTGAACCGGGCTCTTTTGTTCTGTCAAGAACAGCCAGTTTTTTAGCCGAAGCCGGAATAGCGTCGATAAAGTCTTTTGCGCTGAAAGGACGGTATAGACGAACTTTTATCAATCCGACTTTTTCACCTTTAGCTAAGAGATAATCAATAGTTTCGTCAGTTGCTTCCGCACCGGAACCCATCATGATGATAACTTTTTCCGCATCTGGTGCTCCGACATAATCAAACAGTTTATATGCTCTTCCGAATTTCTTCGCAAAAGCATCCATAACTCCCTGAACGATTTCTGGTGTTTTGATATAATATTCATTTGCTGCTTCTCTGTTCTGGAAGAAGATATCCGGATTTTCAGCAGTTCCCTGAAGGTGCGGGTGCTCCGGATTCATAGCTCTTTCTTTGAACTCGTCGATATCCTTAAAGTCAACCATACTCTTAAGATCGTCATAGTCCAAAACTTCAACCTTTTGAATTTCGTGGGAGCTTCTAAAACCGTCAAAGAAATGAACAAAAGGTACTTTAGCCTTCAATGTAGAAAGATGAGCAATCGCCGCTAAATCCATAACCTCTTGGATAGAGTTTGAAGACAGCATCGCAAATCCTGTTTGTCTCGCCGCCATAACATCTGAATGGTCACCGAAAATCGAAAGCGCGTGAGTCGCTACGCTTCTTGCTGATACATGGAAAACTGCAGGAAGCAATTCACCTGCGATCTTATACATGTTCGGAATCATCAAAAGCAGCCCTTGTGAAGCTGTAAACGTCGATGTTAAAGCTCCTGCAACCAAAGATCCGTGTACTGCACCGGCAGCACCACCCTCAGATTGCATTTCAGCCATTCTCATCGTTTGATCGAAAATGTTTTTTCTGCCATAAGCAGCCCATTCATCACAAGATTCTGCCATATTGGATGAAGGAGTGATTGGATATATCGCGCCGACATCGGAAAATGCATATGCTACATGAGCGGCAGCGGTATTACCATCAATTGTTTGTTTGATAGCCATTAACTTTAACCTCCTTATAGATTAAAAGATTTATTTATTTAATAGACGAAAAAAGAAGAATTCCCCCTTTTCGTAATTAATCGCAAACATAGTGATTATATCGTTTTTTACCAGTATGGTCAAGCCGATTGGGTAAGTTTTAACAATCCTGCTCGGTAATCTGAAGCAAGCCTAAATAACAGTGTTTTTAAGTGTACCGATACCCTCGAGAATTATCTTGATTTCATCTCCGCTTTTCATGGGTCCGATTCCCGAAGGAGTACCTGTTGCGATAACATCACCGGGATATAAAGTCATCACTTGGGATATAAAGCTTATTATCTCCTCGACTGAAAAAATCAAATCATCCGTTGAGGAATCCTGGGCCGTTTCTCCGTTCAGTATTGCTCTTACCCTCTTGCTGCGCCAAGCATACTCCGTTTCGATCGCAGGCCCGATCGGACAGAAAGTGTCGAATCCCTTAGCTCTTGTCCATTGGCTCTCCCTTTTTTGTATATCCCTTGCAGTGACGTCATTTAAACATGTAAATCCAAAAATATAATCAAGCACATTCTCAACTTCGATACTTTTGCACTCTTTACCGATTACAACACCGAGTTCGGCTTCATAATCCACCCTTTTTGACATTTTCGGTATCACTATTTTATCGCCCTGCCCGATAACCGATGTACTCGGCTTTAGGAATGTCAAAGGTTCTTTTGGGATCTCCATATTGAGCTCATTTGCGTGCTGACGATAGTTTAGCCCCACTGCCACGATTTTTGACGGCTCACACGGAGCAAGCAATTCCGCATCCCTTTTAGGATACTCTTTTCCGGTTAGCTCCATGCCGCTGTACGGCAATCCTTTGATTTCTTCGAAAGCGTTCTCTTTTTCGACAGCATAGCTAGTACCATCAACAGTTCTAATCCTGCAAACTCTCATAAATGCTCACCTTATTATTATCCTTTCCTATTCAAACAATCTACGCAAATTCTCCGCAAACGGCGGATGTACTATTCCCTTTTCGGTCACAATCGCTGTGATATTCTCAGCCGGAGTAACGTCGAATGCGGGGTTATATGTCTTCACATCCTTCGGTGCAGTCCAAAAGCCGAATCTGCACGTGATCTCTTTCGAGTCCCTTTCCTCAATCGGAATCTCTTCTCCGGTCATACAGTCCATATCGATTGTCGGGGTGGGTGCCGCTATATACATGGGTATATCAAAATATTTCGCGAGTATCGAGACATTGAAAGTCCCTATTTTATTCGCAGTGTCGCCGTTCGCCGCAATCCTGTCGCACCCTACGATAATCGCATCAATCTTGCCTTGCGCCATGACTAAAGCCGCCATATTGTCGCAAATCAGAGTTACGTCTATTCCTGCGGAGTTGAGCTCATAAGCTGTAAGCCTTGCACCCTGCAGTCTCGGTCTCGTTTCGTCCGCAAAGACTTTGATATCCATCCCCTTTTCCTTTGCGAGATAGAACGGTGAAAGCGCTGTACCGTATTTGCTGGTTGCAAGCTCCCCTGCGTTGCAGTGCGTAAGTACTCCGTCACCGTCCTTTAACAGTGAAAGAAGATTCTCCCCGAGTTTTCGGTTTATCTCCTCGTCCTCTTTGTGAATCAATATCGCTTCTTTTTCGAGCTCCTTTACGATATCCTCGATTTCAAGCCCGATGCACCCGTTGACTTTATCGTCCATGCGCTTTAAAGCCCAAAAGAGGTTTACTGCCGTGGGTCTGGAAGTTGCTATATAATCCAAATCCTTCTTAAAGCTCTTATAGAAATTCTCGAATGAGTTTTTCGGGGCATTCAAAGCAGAAACTACCATACCGTATGCGGCGGTTACACCGATAGCCGGAGCGCCTCTGACTTTCATATTCCTTATCGCATCGAAAACACCCTCGATATCGGTTATCGAAACGAATTTCTCCTCATTCGGCAGAAGTGTCTGGTCGATCAAAATAAGCGTATCGTTTTTCCATTGGATTGTTTTTGGCATACTATACCTCTGAAATGTTATTTTATTAGTCTATTATATATGTTTTTTTGGAAAAATAAAAGATATGAAGTGAATATTATATAATCAAAAAGCACCTCTTAACAAGAAGTGCCGATTTATTTCAGCCGTCCGGTTATACGCTCAATTTTTAGGCTTTTTGGCTCGATTATCACTATATCCCGATTTAACTTCACTGCAAAATCGATTGTCTGGGATGTTCCGCTCGCCGTATCCCCGCTGTTTTGCACGGCAAGCAAGTGTTTTGCATTATCGACCAGGTATTTATTTCTCTGTCTAAGGCAATTCGGCACAAATTTAGTGTTAAGCATAATCTCCTTGTCCGCTTTTTCCGCCAAGGCAAAATACCTTTCCCGCCATTCCTCGCTCCAAGCGCTTGCAAACTCCTCATACGGGATAACCGCTGTAAGCTCAATAAAGGGAAAGGTCTGCTTGAGCTCCAAAACCATCTCCCCCGCGATTATATCGATACCGTTACACATTCCGGTCAGGAAGGTATTACAGCCTGCATTTATCTTATAGCAGATTTCGATGCATAGCCGCATCTTAAAATCCTCAGCAATTTTACTGCTTTCGTCTTTCCACGGCAGCTTTTCTGCCCTATGGCCTGTAAAGGCACAAACTCCAGATATCATCATAAACTCCTAAATACTCCTGAATAGAAACGGGATAATAATATTATAACACACTACTCCCGAATATGGGAGTAGTTCAAGCAAACTAATTGCTAAAATTATATAAACACCCGAATATAGGAGTATATTATGACATATTCAGAAATGCTAGTAGCAAGAATTTCATCACTGTGTGCAGAAAAGGGATTATCGTACTATAAGCTGGAAGAGCTTAGTGGTGTTAGCCTATCCACAATAGACAATATCGTTAAAGGTAAAACGAAAAACCCTAGAATTATCACATTGCATAAAATTGCCTTGGGGATGGATATGACATTAGCAGAATTTTTGGATATCAAAGAAATAAATACGTTTTCGTTTGATGAGTAGATTAAGAGAATTTTGATAAAATCGGTCATATAGCTGAGTATGAATGTAGGTCAAAAGACAAAGGAATAGAGCAAATAATAATAAAAAATGTAGTTGAGTTTTAAATAGATATTAGAGAAATAATTCTAGCGAATTTATAGCTATTTCTCTAGTCAATTCTCCTGTCTTATCTAAGCCATTCGTATTATCAAAATCAGGATACATACTAGTAGAATTTATTCCTTTTTCTTCATCCAATCTTTTTAGAAACTCAGGCTTTAACTCTTTTGGAACGATAATCTTTTGTACGTTTGATGGTTTTTTTGCACCAAGAACCTTAGTATTTCTGAATCTTATCCTGTCAGCAGTAATATCATGTGGTTCTAAAATTTCTGTGCTTATTGTAAATTCCGCATGTTGATTTATCATCCGATTAGTAGGTATAGGATCAGTAATTGATGAAATATATTCTTTATGCTCAGTTCCATTTAATGATGCGTTTAGATTTAAAAAAAATGTTTTATCCCGACTCTTCAAAAGCTCATCGTAATGTTCATTTATTGATATTTTTGGGTGATTATCAATAAACTGTGATGATTGCAGATTTCCTATAGAAAAAATAAAGAAAGCACCATCCGTTTCTTCTAAATCAGAACATGCAAAAAAAATAGCTGTGTAGGGATCATGAGACCAGTCAAGTAATCTTGAAGGCGCTCCATAGTGTTGCATCAATTCCCATGCCATAAGGATGTCCGTTTTTGCTTTTGATTTGCCTATATTTCTCAAATGGTCTTCACCCTTATTGATAAATAAATTAGTCAAATACAACTCAAAACTCAGAGCTTTTTTAACAGAGCTAGTATTCCCTTGGAGTATTCGCAATAGCGATGATTCAAGTTTCCACTCTCTATTAGCTTGGCCTCTATAAATATAAGGCTCTTTAGCTCTATGAGGAAGAAATCTTTTCATAGATATTTTAAAATGCTCCCAGCTTTTATAGGCGTTTTCATTATTAATATTTGTAACCATTTATATTCTATCCACATTTAGTAATGTTTTTTACTACTACTTATTTACAAGTTAATATTTCTAACCCCAACATCTCTCGAACCATTATACTCACCATATAGAATATATTGATTTACAGTCTTAATCATTAACAGACAGCTCCCCAAGCTCCTCAATAACCCTTTTAAACTCCTCTTTGCTGAACTTTGCGGGCAGAGCGATATATACCTCTCGGAGGGTTTTATCTTGGAGCTTTTTAGCAAGCGGACTTTCAATTATGTTCCCGAAGTGTTTTTTTAAGACTGCCTTTGCTTTTTTGTCGCCGAGCAGTTCTTTTAGGGTGCTGTTCTCGCTTAATCTTCCCATCTCTTAACCTCTTTTAAAATAAAAAGAGACCGATGAATGATTTAAATCATCAGCCTCATTAAAAATTCTAGTTATCAGAAGTATACGGCAGCAGAGCAACCGTTCTTGCTCTTTTAATCGCAATAGCCAGCTCTCTTTGGTGTCTTGCACATGTGCCTGTTGCACGCTTCGGAGAGATTTTACCGCTCTCTGTTATATATTTCTTAAGTTTGTTTACGTCTTTATAATCGATAAACTCAACTTTGTCTTTGCAGAACATACATACTTTTCTTCTCGGCCTTCTCATTCGGTTATTGTTTCTTCTAACCGGGCCTCTTTGTCTGTCTTCAGCCACTAAAGTGTCCTCCTTATCAAAAATTAAAACGGAAGATCGTCATCATCGACCGGAGTGAATGTACCTGCTCCCGCACCAAACAGCTCTTCTGCTGCCGGCGGAGCATCGTCCGGTTGCGGCGGATTGTCTGCGCCTTCGCTTTTGCGGTTCGGCGAGGACAAAAACTGCACTTCATCAGCTACGATTTCGGTAACATAGCGCTTTTTACCATCGTTTCCATCATAGCTTCTCGATTGGATTCTTCCACTAACACCAACCTGTTGACCCTTTGTAAGATATTTTCCGCAGTTATCAGCTAAGCCTCTCCATGTCACGATGTTTAAAAAGTCCGCTTCATCCCTGTTGAATTTTCTTGTAACAGCGATACTGAATGTACAAACGGAAACACCGTTTGGTGTTTGTCTGTGTTCGGGGTCTCTTGTAAGTCTTCCTATCAAATGGGCTTGATTCATATTTTCACCCTACTTTCGTAAAATTACTAAATAATCAATTCTATTTATGCGGTACGGTCAACAACAACCATGTAGCGCAAAATGTCATCGGAAATCTTAAAGTTTCTTTCGAGCTCGGACGGTAATTCCGGTCCGGACTTGAAGTACATCAAGACATAGAATCCATCTTCGATGTAGTTGATTGCGTATGAGAGCCTTTTCTTGCCCCATTCATCAATCTTTACAATCTCACCTTTGTTTGATGTGACGATATCAGAAAACTTCTTGATCAAAGCATCCTTCGCTTCGTCCTCCAAACCAGGCTTTAAGATGTACATGCATTCATATTGCTTCATATAGCCTTTCACCTCCCTTATGGACTATCGGCTTTGACTTTTTGCCAAAGCAAAGTAGGCACTATCTAGCGCATTATAACAGATGTTATTGCGTTTTACAATCGTTTTTTTATTCTCGTTCTATCATGGCTCTTTTTCTATACCATATCCAATATATCTTTTGGCTTTTCAAGCACGATATCGCATTTAACATCGTGCAGACTCCATCCGGCAAGCGCAAAATCGATACCCGCATTCATCGCGGCATCCCTGTCAAAAACAGTATCTCCGATATATATCGCTCCCTTTTTTTCCTTGCCCGAAAGCTCCAAGAACTTCAAGAGCGGCTCGGGGTGCGGTTTGTGGTTTACCGTGTCCGACGAGAACACCAATCTATCGAATTTCTCATATAGATTTAGGTGCGAGAAAAACGCTTCGTACTCGCTCTCTTCTCTGGAAGTCACTATACCGATAAATATATCTTTTTCTTTAAGCTTTGTAAGGGTATCCTCCATACCTTCGAAATAATCCGCTCTCCCTTTCATCCGAAAGAACTCCTCGTCCCATTCCTTAAAGGTCTCATCCACTTTTTTTACGCCGAGCATATCAAGCACTGTCATTCCCGGCGCCCCGCTGAATCTTTTCACTTCATCAAAGGGCAAATCTCTTCCCTCGACATTTAAAATCGCCTTTTGCAGGCTCTTCATATTGAAATAATCCGAGTCTATCAAAGTTCCGTCCAAATCAAAAATTACTGTCGTATACATATTTCTTCCCATCTATTTATGATATTTTTCATTGTTCATAATCGTAAAAGCTCTGTATAATTGCTCATACAGCATCACCCTGAACAGATGATGCGCAAAAGTCATATCGGAAAAGGAAATTACACCGTCGGCAGATTTAATAATTTCCGCCGAAAGCCCGTTTGAACCTCCGATCAAGAAAGCTATACTGTTCTTTCCGTTTCCAAAATCATATTCCAAAACTTCGGCAAAGCTTTCCGAAGTGTGCTTCTTTCCTTTCATATCAAGGCAGTAAAAAGCATCGAACTTCTTCGCTTCTTCCAAAAGCCTTAGCCCTTCCTTCTTTTTTGCATTTTCAATCTCCTTTTCGGAGGGGTTTTTCGACAGCAGCTCTTCCTTAATCTCGACCGATTCAAAAGAAACATATCTTTTTATTCTTTTCGAATAATCATCACATGCGCTTTTATAATAATCCGTTTTAAGCTTACCTGTCGAAATCACGCCGATCTTAGCCATTGTCTCCGCCAATCCTGTACATAAATGCATCGCATTCCTTTTTTAATACCGAGAGTGCAACGTGCTTGCCTGTTTTTACACCCTTTTTCTTCAGATAGGATTCAACAGTCCTATATGCCAGGGAGTGCGTGTTGTTATGCTCGCTCAAATGCGAAAGCATAATCCCCCGCACACCGAGTGTGACCAGGTCATAAGCCGCTTTTGCTGCCATATCGTTGGACAGATGCCCTCTTGTTCCAAGTATTCTTCTTTTCAGATACATGGGATAGCTTCCGTGTTTCAGCATCTCAACATCATGGTTGGATTCCAAAAGCACAACATTTGAGTTTTCGAGCTTTGTAAGAAGCCTTTTCGTATAGTGCCCAAGGTCTGTCACCGAGGAGAGTTTGATTCCGTTATGGCTCAAAGAAAAACAGACAGGATCCGCCGCATCATGCGGTACGCTGTATGGTTCGACCAAAAGGTCTTTTAGAAAAAAGCTCTGATTAAATTCCTTGCGATTTCTGTCCTCGACATTCCCGAGTTTTGTCTCCATCGCTCTCCATGTTGCATGGTTTGCGAATATCGGCAAATCATATCTTCTGCTCAAAATTCCCGCACCTTTTATATGGTCCGAATGTTCGTGTGTTATCAGTATCGCATCAAGCTCATTCAAGTCCACATCCACAGCCCGCAAGGCAGACTCCATCTGCGCCCCTGTTCCACCGGCATCTATCAAAACGTTTACTCCGCCCGCCTTTACAAAAAGCGAGTTGCCGGACGAACCGGAAAAGAGCGGAGAAAAATAAAATTCCATATATATTTAAGCATTCCTTATCGTTTATTTATCTTGCTTGATTATACTTTACATGATATGTGCTTGCAAGGCAAATTACGCTGTGAGTAAAATTCACTATGTTAATATGACGGTATATGATATATAATGGAAACATTATATGGATGGAGTTAAGATAATTATGTTAAAACAATTTACGAAACAAGAAAAATCTTGGATGATGTATGATTGGGCAAACTCGGCACACACTATCGTAGTTGTGACCATACTGCCTATTTTTTTCATGACATTATTCGATAACAACGCTTCTGCTATGGGGTGGTGGGGTTCCATCACATCCGCAGCGAAATTAGTCATCGCTCTTTTGGCTCCGATACTCGGAACCTTGGGTGATTTCAAAGGCCTTAAGAAGAAAATGTTCGCTTTTTTTGTCGCCCTTGGAGTTATGGCATGTCTTGCACTGACTGGGATGCCTTTCGCTCCGAAATGGCAGCTGATTTTGGGCTTGTATGCATTGAGTCTCTTTGCTTTTGCCGGTGCAAACATATTCTATGATGGGTTTTTAACCGACGTAACGACAAAGGACAGGATGGACAAGGTTTCTTCATGGGGGTACGGGCTTGGGTATATCGGCGGATCCACAATACCATTTGTCATCTTTCTAGTCCTGCAACT
>Ga0180436_10000263_pt1 | contig 55660 bp, 36 predicted proteins | sample SS_ome_2_FD_132434 | JGI IMG/M metagenome (GOLD analysis project Ga0180436, IMG submission 132434) | Hypersaline lake sediment archaeal communities from the Salton Sea, California, USA - SS_3_S_2 metaG | ecosystem: Environmental > Aquatic > Non-marine Saline and Alkaline > Hypersaline >...
ACTCGCGTCGATAGCATAACGCCGGTCGTGACCCGGTCGGTCGGTCACGAACTCGACGAGTCGTGCGTGGGGGCGGTACGGCGATCCCGGCACGAGCTCGTCGAGGATGGCGCAGATGGCCTCGACGACCTGCAGGTTGGTGCGTTCCGCGTTGCCGCCGATGTTGAACGTCTCGCCCGGCGTGCCGGCCTGCAGCACGCGCAGGATCGCCTCGCAATGGTCCTCGACGAACAGCCAGTCGCGGACATTGCTTCCGTCACCATAGATCGGGAGCGGCTTGCCGGCCAGGGCGTTGCCGATGATCACGGGGAAGAGTTTTTCGGGAAACTGGTACGGCCCGTAGTTGTTCGAGCAGTTGGTGGTCAGGACCGGCAATCCGTAGGTGTGGAAGTAGGCCCGGACCAGGTGATCGGCTGCGGCCTTGGAGGCCGAATAGGGGCTGTTCGGCGCGTAGGGGGTGGTCTCGGAGAAGGCCGCATCGTCGCGTTCGAGCGAGCCGAACACCTCGTCGGTGGAGACGTGCAAAACGCGGAAATCGCTGCGCGCGAGTTCCGGCAGGCCGGCGTGGTAGGCGCGCGCCGCCTCGAGCAGCGTATGCACGCCGACGATATTGGTTTGCACGAAGACGCCGGGCCCGTCGATCGAGCGGTCGACGTGGCTCTCGGCGGCGAAGTTGACGACCGCACGGGGCGCGTGTTGCGCGAACAGCTCGCGCCACAGTGCCGTGTCGCAGATATCGCCCTCGACGAACGTGTGGCGCGGTTCGCCGGCCAGCGCCGCGAGATTCTCCGGATGGCCGGCATAGGTCAGCTTGTCCAGCGTGACGACGCGCCATTGCGATGCACGGAGGCATTTGCGCACGAAGTTGGTGCCAATGAAGCCGGCGCCGCCGGTTACAATGATGGTTTCGTTCAAGATTAGCTACCGCGGTCGATACCCCGAAAACAGGGCGATTTATGCTGTTATCGCGCCTCCACGGCACGCAGGCGGCGGAAATGGCACGGAGTTTTCATGCGAATCGTGGCAACAAGCGCGCCAACGCCGGCCGACCATCGCGCGGCGCAAGCGTAGCGCCGAACCATGACACTTACCAAGCGGCAGCAGGGAAGATTCGCTTTAGCGCCGCGAGTTAACGTTTCCTTGCACTCGGCGTGAACTGTGTATCGGCACGCGGGGCGCAAGTAGTGTTGAATTCGGCATCGCGACCCTGTCGACGAGATGTCACCTACGCTGCCGACAATGCACGTACGCGGATCGACGGTCGACCTGCACGACATTCTCCGCGGTAGTCACGAGTAACGATAAGGAACAAGGACAGAAGTCACGTGAACAAGCCCGAACCGAGCCCGATGATCGACTTCGACGAGCATACTGGCGCGCAGCGCGAACCGCGCACGGAGCGCGTCACCAGCAGCTTGGGTGCGACGGTGCCGGCCCGCGGCGGTAGCCGCGTGCGATACGTGGTCACGCGGGCGTTCGAGATCGTGGTCGCGAGCATCGTGCTGCTGGTCTCGCTGCCGGTGATGCTGTGGGTCGGGTTCATCATCAAGCGGGGGACCCCGGGACCGGCGCTGTTTCTGCAGAGGCGTGTCGGGCGGGACCGCAAGCTGTTCCGCTTCGTCAAGTTCCGCACCATGTACGTTGATGCGCGCGAACGCTTCCCCGAGTTATACGCCTATGCCTACGACGAAGACGGCCTGGCGCGGCTGCGCTTCAAGGTCGAGGACGATCCGCGCGTAACGCCACAGGGACGCTGGCTGCGCCAGAGCACCCTGGACGAGATTCCCAACTTCTGGAACGTTCTGACCGGCGACATGGCGCTGGTCGGGCCGCGCCCGGAGATCCCCGAGATGCTGCGCTATTATCACGGCGAGATGAATCGCAAATTCGAGGTCCGCCCCGGGGTGACCGGGCTCGCCCAGGTCTCGGGACGCGGGCGGCTGGGCTTCCACGAGACGGTCGATCTCGACGTCGATTACGTCGAGCGGCAGAGCCTCATGCTGGACATCAAGATCCTGATCAGGACGGTCAAGATCGTCCTCCTCGGAGACGGCGCGTTCTGAACGATCGCCCACCGGCATCCTCGGCGCTTTGCTATGATGACGCGCTTCGCGCGGACGGCGGCTCGACGCCGGCCGCGTGCACTTCCTGCATTCCGCGCCCTGACAGATCGGCCTCATTCAGATGTCATTGATTCCTGCGGAGCTTGCTGACTACCAGGGGCGCAAGGTGCTCGTGGCTGGCGGCGACGGCTTCATCGGCTACAACTGCTGCCGGCTTCTCGCTGCGCTCGGCGCGGACGTCACGCTTATCTCGCGCCACGCGCAGTCGCGTGCCGCCGCCCATGCCGGGCGCACGCTGCGCCTCGACCTCGGCGACCGCGACGCGCTGTCGCCGGTGGTCGAAGGACACGACGTCGTGCTCGATTGCGTCGGCGCGTCAGGAGCGGTGGAGAGCAACGCCGACCCCTATCGAAACTTCGATATCGAGTGTCGCCCGCACATGAACCTCTTCGACGCCTGCGCCCGGGCGGCGCGGCCGCCCGCGGTCGTGTTCCTGAGCTCGCGCCTCGTCTACGGCCGCGCCATCGAGCTGCCGGTGCGCGAGACTCACCGGTTGGCTCCGGCGAGCTTCTACGCGGTGCACAAGGTGACGCTGGAGAACTACCTCGAGGTGTTCGGCCGCACGCGCGACCTGCCGTTCGTGATCTTGCGCGTGGCCAATCCCTACGGCCCCGGCCCCGCCGAGCTCGACAAGGGTTACGGCGTCATCAACCAGTTCATCGCACGCGCGCTGGACAATGCGCCCATCCGCGTGTTCGGGGATGGTGCGCAGCTGCGCGATTACGTCTATATCGATGATCTCGTGCGCGCCATTCTCGGCGTTGCGCTGCGCGCCGAGTGTCATGGCGAGGTGTTCAACGTCGGCTCGGGCCAGGGTGTTTCGATTGCCCGGGCCATCGACCTCATCATCAGGGCGTGCGGCAGTTCTTCGCCCGTCGAACACGTAGCGTGGCCCGAGATGGCACTCAAGGTCGAGAGCGGTGACTTCGTCGCCGACATCACCAAGCTCGACGGCGTGCTCGGTGGTGCGGCGATGACGCCGTTCGGCGACGGCGTCGCCGCAACGATTGCCGCGACCCGCTCGGCCGCCGGTTGTTCGGCCTGATTCGATGATGCATTTCCCGGGACAGACCATCCTCGTCACCGGTGCCGGCGGTTTCATCGGCAGCGCACTGGTCGGGCGGCTGCAGGCCGCGGGAGACCGCGTCCACGGGCTTGTGCGCCCCGGAGCGACGCCACCGGCCCGCTGGGACGCGGCCGCGGTCGTGCATTGCGACCTGCGCGACGCGGCCACGCTTGCCGAGGTGTTCGCCACACTGCGCCCGGGCATCGTCTTCCATCTCGCCTCCAGCCCGGACGGCGCCGAGACCTTCGCCCATGCCCAGGCGACTGTCGACAACAATCTCAGCGCCACGCTCAACGTGCTCGAGGCGTTCCGCGCGAGCGGCAGCGGCGGCGTGCTGGTCTACGGCGATTCGTGCAAGAGCTACGGTAACGTCGAGGTGCCGTACCGTGCCGACAGCGCGGATCGGCCGAACAGCAGCTATGCCATCAGCAAGGCGGCGGGGTGGTCGTTCTGCCGCCTCTACGCCCACCTGCATGGCTTCGCGACGGTGGCGATTCGTCCTACGCTGCTGTACGGGCCGGGACAAGGCTTCAATCTGTTCACCTATCTCCATCGCGAGGTCCGCGCGGGGCATCGCGAAATCAACCTGATGGGCGGCAAACAGACGCGCGATCCGTTGTATATTGACGATGCCGTCGATGCCTATCTTGCCGCGGCGCGTACAGACCTCGATCAGAAGGCCATTCCCATCGGTGGCGGCACCGAGCACACCGTGCTCGACATCGCCGCGCGCTTCGTCGAATTACTGGCGCCGGAGTGCACGATTGCCTGCAGCGATGCGGAAATGCGTCCGACCGAGATCCTGCGCAGCTACTCCGACAATCGCCTTGCCACGGCGCTGCTCAAGTGGCAGCCGCGGGTGTCGCTAGAAGAGGGGTTCCGCCGCACCATCGAGTTCCTCGACGCGGCACACCCGCGCAGCTCCTGACGGAAACAGAATGTCTGCCATGCACCGGATTGCAATCGCCTTGATACGGGTCGTACCCGTCATGCTGGCGCTCGTGCTGGCTGGCTGCCAGAGTGCTCCTCCCGAGGCGATCCCGGCCGCGCAGGCGCCGCGTCCCGCCCCCGAGGAGGCCGTCTACCGGGTCGGCCCGGGTGACGAACTCGAGATCCGCTTCTTCCACAACCCCGAGCTCGACCAGCTCCTGCCGATCCGACCCGATGGCCGGCTCGCGCTGATCCTGGTCGGCGAGATCCAGGCCGCCGGGCTGAGCGTGCCGGAGCTGCGCGAGACGCTCGTCGCGCGCTACGGTGAGCACCTCAAGCTGCCGGAAATCTCGGTCGCGGTGAAGACCTTCGGGTCGCAGCAGGTCTACGTCGGGGGCGAAGTCGCCAAGCCGACCGTGTTGCCGCTGGTGCCCGGGATGACGGTACGCCAGGCAATCACCCAGAGCGGCGGCGCGCTCGGCAGCGCGCGACTGGGCAACGTGCTGGTGCTGCGCGACCAGGGCTCGCCGAAGCCGCAGGTGTATACCGTCGATCTCGCTTATGGCATCGGCCGCGAGGAGATTCGCGCCGACCTGGCGCTGGCACCCAAGGACGTGGTGTTCGTGCCCAAGACCTACATTGCCGAAGTCAACCAGTTCGTAGACGAGTACATCGGGCGCATCGTGCCGCGCTGGCTGATGTTCCAGCTGACCTATAACGTCGGCGGCCTCGAGCTGGAATAGGCGGGATCAAGACGCATGTCACTGGTCGAGGCCAATATCGTCCCGCAGAGCCTGTCGCTCGCCACGCTGCTGCCCATGGCGCGGCGCGGCTGGCTGCTCGCGCTGCTGGTGTTCGTCGGCGTGCTGCTGGGCGTCTACGGCGGCCTCATGTACGCGACCGAGCAGTACGAAGCGAACGCGCGGCTGCTGGTCAAGCTGGGGCGTGAGAACGCACAGGCACCGATCACCGTGGACAAGGGCTCGGTGCTGACCACCGGCGTGCAGAAGGAGGAGATCAACTCTTATATACAGGTCATGACGTCGCGTCCCCTGCTGGTCGAGACGGTACGCGCGATCGGCGTCGAGCGTTTCGACTTCGCGCCGTCTCCCCCCGAGACGCTGCTGCAGCACATCAAGTTCTACATCAAGTCGGCGTTGCGCTGGGTGAAAGGGCGCTTCCAGGACCTCCTCATCCTGCTCGACCTGCGCAAGGAACTCGGCAAGGAGGACCAGGCGGTCAAGCTGCTCGAGAAGTCACTCGCGGTCGAGCGTGATCGTGACTCCAACGTCATCAGCGTGAGCCTGCGCCTGCCTCACGGTGAACTCGCGCTCGACACGGTACGCACGCTCATCGAGCGCTACCTCGAGCATCACGTGAGCATGCAGCGCGACGGCGACATGCAGAGCATCTTCGGCGAGCAGACGGACGACTACCGCCAGCAGCTCGCCGCCCTGGAAGGCGAGATCGAACGCGTCAAGCATGAGTGGAACGTGTTCGAGGTGGCGCAGCAGCGCGCCGGCATGATCACCCGCCTGGAGACCGTGACCCAGGCGCTGCGCACGAAGGAGAGCCGACTCGCGCGCCTGCGCGGCGAGCGCGACGTGGTCAAGGCGCAGCTCGAGGCCCTGCCGCGTACGCGCATCAGCGCTTCGGTCATCGAGCCCAACCCGAACGTACAGAAGATCAAGGATCGTCTGGTCGAGCTGCGCCTCAAGCACGTCAACATGGCGAATCTCTACAAGGAAGGATCCGACGCGCTCGATCTGCTCGAGCGCGAGATTGCCGAACTGAGCGGCCTGCTCGAAGCCGAGAGCGACACCAAGCAGGGCGAGATCACCTACAGCCCGTTCGAGCGCCGCGATGAACTCGAGGAGCTGCGCACGGAAATGCAGCGCGAGGAAGCCGGTTTGCGCGCCCAAATCGAACTCGACCGCGAGGCGCTCGCCGAGGTCAATGCCGAACTCGAACGGCTCAATCAGGGCGAGGCCCTGCTGCGCATGCTCGAACTCGACTATGAAGTGCTCGAACAGAAATACAAGTCCAACGCGGCCCGCCGCGAGGAAGCGCGGATTTCCGAAGTGCTCTCGCGCCAGCGCGTCGCCAACGTGGCCGTGCTGCATCCGCCGTCCCTGTCGCCGGAGCCCGTCAGCCCACGGAAAATGCTGATCATGGCCGTCGGGGCCGTGATGGGCGTGCTTTTCGGTATCGGCATCGCGCTGCTGCGCGAATGGAGCCGCGACATCGTCTACGAAGCCCGCGATCTGGCCACCATCCCCGGGTTGCGTGTCCTCGGCGAGTACCGTTTCGGCGCAACGTCCTGACCCGCGCGGTGACCGCGTCGGCGCCGTCCGGGCGCAATCTGATCCGCCGCAGGACGTAATTTCCTGTGCGGTATCACAATTGTTGATGACTGGCGAGACGCGTGCCCTTGCGCGCAGCCTCGATGTCCCCGACCCTGCCGTGATGATGGCCACTACGGAGTTTTGACGACATGCACAGAGCAGGCAACAGCACGATCGGCCGCGGCTGGCGCGCACACGCTCGCACCATGATGGTGCGGTGGATCCTGCTGGCCTCGCTGAGCGTGGCGGCGAGTCTCGGCGCGGCACACGCGGAAGACCCCGCGTGGCAACCGATCGGACCGTATGGCGCGACGGTATTCGCGTTGACGCGCGATCCGGGCAACGCGGACATTCTTTACGCGGGGACCTTCTTCGGCGGGCTGTACCGCAGCAGCGATGGTGGCGTGCAGTGGTCGCACCTGCCGAGCGATTTCTCGGACGCGAGCGTGTTCGGTGTGGCCGTCGATCCGAGCAACCCGGCGCGGCTCTATGCGGCGACGTTCAACCACGGGCTGCACCGCTCGCTTGACGGTGGTGCGAGCTGGAGCGCCGCGAACGCAGGCTTCACGCCGCCCACCGCGCAGGACGTGGCGATCGACCCGAACGAGCCGGACACCGTGCTCGCCGCGTCTGCGAGCGGCGTGTTCCGCAGTACCGACGGCGCCACGAGCTGGTCCCCGGTGGGTGGTGTGCTCACCGGTGTCGCCGTGCGCAACCTCCTGTTCGTGCCTGGCGTGCCGGGCCTCGTGTTCGCCGGTTCCAGTGGTGTGGGCGTGTTCCGCAGCACCGATGGCGGCCTGACCTGGAGCGAATTCAGCACGGGGCTCGGTGCACAGAACGTCACGGCCCTCAGCTACGATCCCGCCAGCGACACCCTTTACGCGACGACCAGCGCCGGCGCCTTCCGGCGCACGACGCAGGGCGCTGCCTGGAGCGACATCTCGTTCAACCTGGCGGGCTCCAAGTTCAATTACATCCTGCCCGGCGCGGCCGCGCCGCTGGCGGCGACGGACAACGCAACCTGGCGCCTCGGCGCCGACGGCGCCAGCTGGGTGCAGTGGAGCAATGCGCAAACGCAGTTGCTCAGCCGGCATCCGCAGAGCGGACGCGTGCACATTGCCGGCATCTTCGGCGCCTTTCTCTACAGTGACGACGACGGCGCGACGTTCGAAAGTGCCGTCGGCGGGATCCAGAACCGCTTCGTGGGGGCTGTCGAAACGCTCGATTTCGACGGCCTGCCGCTGATCTACGCCGGCAGCGATGTCGGCGTCGAGATGGCCGCCGAGCGCTACCGCGAGGACCCGGCGCCGCCATGGTTCTCCCTTTTCCCGATCCCCGGAGCGTTGTTCGACATCACCGCCCATCCGACTATTCCCGGGCGGCTGTACGCCGGCAGCGAGCGCATCGGCGTGTGGCGTTCGGACTGGTGGGGGCTCTACTGGGAACCGTCCTCCGACGGCATCGTGCCGGCGCGCATCCTCGGCCTGGACCAGGCACCGACGCTCGCCAACCCACTCTACGCGGCGACCTCGTCCGGCGTGTTCGTCAGCTATGACGACGGTGTGAACTGGGTTACGCGCACGGTCTCCGACAGCGCGCCGCAGGTTACCGCCGTTGCCGCCGATCCCGAGCGGCCCGGCCACGCGTATTCCGGCACCGACGACGGGCGCATCTTCCGCACGATCAATTTCGGCGACAACTTCACGCCGACCTGGCAGGAGCCCGACGGCGCGGCCATCATCGCCATCGAAGCGTCGCGGTTCTTCAATATCTATGCGATCACGGCGAGCGGCAAGCTCTACACCTCGGACGACATCGGGCTGAACTTCTTCGCGCGCGCCGCGGAGATCAGCGACCCTATCCTGTCGGTCGCGGTCGATCCGGAACGCCCCTGGATCGTTTATGTCGGGACGGCCTTCGGTGGCGTCTACAAGTCCGAATCGAACGCCATCGAGTGGCAGCAGAAGTCGAGCGGGATCGACGTGCCGTTCGTGTTCTCGCTGCTCGTCGATCCCGACAACAGCAGCGTCGTCTATGCCGGTGCGCAAGGCGTGGTCTATCGCAGCGGTAACGGCGGTGAGTCGTGGACGGCGCTCGGCGGCAGCCTGCCGCAGGGCTTCGTCAGCGACCTGGAGCTCGACGGTGAGACCGGTGCGCTGTACGCCAGCGTCGATGGCCACGGCGTCTACGAGTCGGTCGACGGCGGCGCCTCGTGGGCCCAGGTCCTGGCCGGTTCCGGCGGCAGCTCCCGCATGCCGATCGCGCTGAGCGAAGTCACCGCCGGTGGCCTGTTCGCTGGCAGCCTGGGCACGGGCGTCCAGCGCAGTACGGATGGTGCTATGACCTGGGCACCGAGCAACGCCGGCATGGGCTTGTTCGTCCGCTCGATCGCCATCGACCCGGACAACCCCGATACGATGTACGCGACCTCCATCGGCGCCGGCGTGTTCAAGAGCAACGACGGCGGCGACACTTGGAGTCCGCAGGGCATCGAGGACGGTAACCTGTTCAAGGTGTTCGTCGATCGGCAGGCGTCCTCGACCGTCTACGTCGGCACGACCGAGGGCCTCGCACGCAGCGACGATGCGGGCGCGAGCTGGAGTAACCTCGCCTTCCGTGCGCCGTTCGTGTTCGACACCTTTGTCGATCCCAACGCGGCCGGCACCCTCTATGCCGTCGCCGCCGAGGCCAAGGTCTACCGGTCGATCAGCGGCGGCGAGACCTGGGAGCAGCTCACGCGCAACGGTCTACCGGAGGACAACCTGTTATCCGGCACAGTGCACCCGGTCAGCGGTGACATCTACGTTGGCTCGGAGAACTTCGGCGTGTTCCGTCTCAGCCCGGGCAGCGACCATTGGGAGTCGCTGGGTCCGCCCGGCCTGCCGATCGAGACGAAAATCACCGACATCGAGATCCCGCCCTCGGGGCTCGTCGTGTACCTGGCGACGACCGGCGGCGGCTTCTTCGGCAGCCTCGATGGCGGCAGCAGCTGGATACCGATGAACGCAGGCATCACCGGGCTCACCGGAGCCATCATGCGTGCCAACCCGTTCGCGGGCTCCGAGCTGTTGGCGGGGGTGTACAACATCGATGCCGAGGCGCCCGGCCTGTACCGTTCGACCGACGGTGGCGTGAGCTGGTCCGCGGCGGCCGGTTATGGCGGCGTCGATGCCACCGCGCTGGCTTACTCCCCGCTGGTGCCCGGCCTCGTGCTCGCCGGCGGCGCCGAAGGGTTGGAGCGATCGGACGACGGCGGCCGCACCTGGACGACGGTGCCGTTCGCCTTCGGCGCTGTGCGCCAGGTGGCTTTCGACCGCGCCGCGAGCGACACGATGTACGTGGCCAACACCAGTGCCGAGGTCTTCGTGTCGCATGACGGCGGTCAGAGCTGGAGCACCTCGGCGCTGCCCAACCCGGCCGATGTCGCCGCGATCACGAGCGGTGTCGCCGCTGGCGAGGTGTTCGTCGCCACCCTCGGCGACGGCGTTCTGGTCTCGCGCGACGGCGGTCAGAGCTGGAGCCAGGGAGCATCGCGGGGCTTGTGGAACGTGCCCGTGCTCGCCATTGCGCAGAATCCGCTTGCGCCGGACGTGCTCTACGTCGCGACGGGTGGCCAGGGCGTGCTGAAGAGCACCGACGGCGGCATCAACTGGGATCCTGCCAACGACGGCCTGGACAGCCTGTTCCTGCTTACGTTGGTACTCGACGAGGAGAATCCCGGTACGCTCTACGCGGCGACCGCGGGTGACGGCGTCTACCTGAGCGAGGACGCCGGCATGAGCTGGCGGCCGCTCAATGCCGGGTTGTTCAACCCGACGGTCACCGCACTCGACATCCAGCATCTCGACAACACGATCATCTACGCGGGGACCGAGGGCGGCGGGCTGTTCAAGCTCGTGCGTTGAGCGGGGGCGGGAGCAGCAGGGATGGAAGCCGCGCGGCGAATGCACATGCACTGGCTGTCGGTCTTCCGCACCATGCCCGCGTGGCTGGTCGTCGTGGCGGCGGTCGCCGGTGGCGGCGCGTTCGTGCTGCTCGCAATCAAGGCCTCGCCCTACATGGCGGCCGCGGCACTGATCGGTCTCGTCGGCATGGGCGTGCTGACGCGCTATCCCTATCTTGGCCTGCTGATCACCGCCCTGATCGTGCCCATCGAGCGCTTCGGTCGCTTTACCGACGACAGCGCCCAGGTGACGCTGTCGCTCATGCGCCTGATTGGTGTCGCCGCGCTGGGCGCCCTGCTCATTCACAACCTGGTGCAACGCCGCGGTTTCCACGTCGGTTCCTCGATGGCCCTGTATGCGGGCTTCACCGGCCTCGCCATACTCGGCGCAACTTACAGCACCGACTTCACCGGCACCGTGCGCGCCTGCGGCGCGATTCTCGGCAACCTGCTGTTCTTTTTCCTCGTCGTGAACCTGATCGATTCCGAGCGGCGCGTGATGCAATGCATCGTGCTGTGGCTGGCCGCGTCGGTTGCGGTGGCGGTGTATTCCACCTACGACTGGCATTTCGGTACGCCGCCGCAGGCGGTCGCGATGTCGGATGATTTCGATCCCGGCGCCGGGGTGCAGAGCACGGCGACCCGCTTCCAGACCGTGTGGCAGGACCAGGCGGAATGGGAATCGCTGGGTGGCCTGAGTCTGCGCCGCAGCATGGGGCCGACCTCGCACGCCGCCGTCTACGGCATCAACCTGATCATGACCTTGCCGTTCCTGCTCTTGCTGCTGCGCCTGGTGCGACCGTGGCAGTACAAACTCGCGGTGGGCGTCGGACTGGCCTTCATCCTCTATAACACGCTGTTGACGAACACGCGGGCGGTCGTTCTGCTGACGGGGCTCGTGATGGTCTTCTCCACGATGCGCGGGCTGTTCCAGTTCCGCAAGGCCTACATCGTGCCCGGCCTGTTCATGTTCGCCGCCGCGTTGCCGCTGCTGCCCGAAGACATTTACAACCGCGTGCTCGATCTCAGTAACTACTCGACCGAGAAATCGAGCTCGATTCGCATCCGCCAGGAATACGCGCTCGCCGGCTTGCGTGCCATCGGCGACAACTTCCTGCTCGGCATGGGAGTCGGCAACCAGAAGGCCATTCCGCAGTACCTGACGACCAATGATGCGGCGCCAAAGGTGACGACGACGCACAATATCTATATCCAGATCTTCATGGAGACCGGTATCTTCGGCTGGTCGTTGTTCTTTGGCTTCGTCCTGCAACTGCTGTATTTCTCGTTCCGTGCCGCGGCCAATTTCCGTGCGATGGAAGGTTTCGAGCAGGAATACCTGTTCATGGTCGCCTGCCAGGTGTGCATGATTTCGGTATTGGTCTTCGGCGTGCAGGTGGACGTGTTCAATTTTCCGCTCAAGGGATGGTGGTTGGTCGCGGGACTGAGTTACGTCATGTATATTCACAGTCGGCAGCAGCTCGCTGAACGCGCCCCCGCGCCTGCGCCGTCGCCGATGCCGTGGGGCGTGGCGCCGAGCCGCCTGGTGACCTTCTCCAACTCGGTGACCAGACGATGAAAGACCTGGCAATAGTTCTCGTCGGCCTCAATGCACGTGACTTCGTGCTCGACTGCCTGCGCTCGATCGAAGAGGCCGGCTGGCGCGAAGTCAGCTACGAGGTCATCTACGTCGATAACGGATCGCGTGACGGCAGCGCCGAGGCGGTCGCCGACCAGTTCCCTGCGGTGCGCCTCGTCGCCAATGACAGCAACCTCGGCTACTGTCCGGCGGCGAACCAGGGCGCACGCCTGTCGGACGCCCGGTATTACTATTTCATCAACGACGACACGCTGGTCGTCGACGATGCCCTCGCCTTGCTGGTCGAGTACGCCGACCAGACGGACAAGCTCGGTACCGTCGGCAGCCGACTGGTCTATCCCGATGGCAGCGAGCAGTACTCCGGGCGACGCTTCCCACGCTTCTGGGCCTCGGTGTTCGGCCGCCGCTCCTGGCTGACGCGTCTGTTGCCGGGCGTCGCTCCGGTGCAGGATTACCTGTGCACGCGCGAGCTCGCGGCGGGCGAGCCGTTCGACGTCGACTGGGTCTCGGCGGCCGGCCAGCTCGTGCCGCGCGACGCCTTCTGGGACGTCGGCGGCTTCGCCGAAGACTATTATTACTGGCACGAGGCGGTCTTCTGCGACCGGCTCACGCGGCGCGGGCTGCGCGTCGTACTGCACCCCGATTCGCGAGTGATTCATTACGAGGGCAAGGGCAGTGGTCCGCGCCCGCCCAAGGTGCAGCGTTTCCACATCACCAATTTCCATCAGGGGGCATTCCGCGCCTACTGCGAGCGCTACTCGCTGGGACGTCTGAGCCCGACCTACTGGCTGGTCGGCGCCGCGCTGCTGGCGCGCGCGACGCTGCTATATGCCGGTACATTCCTGCCCCGCGCACGGTCGGGCGCGTGAGAACAGCGACGAGCAGACGAACATGATGCAGGCCCTTACTTTTCCCATTCCCGTGGTTTGTCCGAGTTGCCGCGCAGCGGCGCTGCAGAGCGACGGCATCACCATCCGTTGCACGGCCTGTGATAGCGAGTTTCGCATGACCGAGGGCTTCGTCGACCTGATCCTCGGCGAGCGCTTCACCGACGACAGCGACGAGACCTGCCAGTGCTACGAGGAAGTCAGCAACGCGCATACCGTCGAGCATTATTGGATTCCGCTGTTCAAGCGCCTGTTCGCCGAGCTCGGGCGTCGTCCGCGTATCCTCGCGGTCGGTTGCGGAACGGGCGTGGAAGTCGACAAGCTGCACGAGGCCGGTTTCGATGCCGTAGGTATCGAGATCGGCGACCGTACGCGAAGCTGGCCGCGGCGCCAGGCGCGTGACTGGTTGATGCTCGCCAACGGCATGCACATGCCGTTCGCCGACGACAGCTTCGACGCGGTGTTCTGCGGCTGCGTGTTCCCGCATCTCGGCGTGGTCGGCGACAGCTTCGTGGTGACGGAGCGTTACCGCGAGGATCGCCTCGCCATGGCGCGCGAGATGGTGCGCGTGGCGCGTCCGGGCGGGCACATCGTCACCAGCAGTCCCAATCGCCATTTCCCTTTCGATATCTTCCATGGCCGTGAACCGGGCAGCTACCGCCCGCGCGTGAACTGGCCCGGGAGTCGTTTCCTGCTCTCGGTGGAGGATTACCGCACGATGTTGCGCGATGCCGGCTGCGATCGCGTTGCGGCCGAGCCGGCCGATGGCTACTGGGGGTTCGTGCGCAGCAAGCACTCTCTGAAGGGGATGTTGCTGGGGGCGCCAGTGCGCCTGTTGTTCTGGCTCACCTCGCTCGAACCGATGCGTTTCCTGCGCGGCTCGGTGCTGGCGCCCTGGCTGGTGGTGCACGCGATCAAGCCGAGCCGGTGAGGCCGCGTCGGCACAACCGCTGATGTCCGTGCCGCGGTGAGGGCCGCCCCCGCACGGCGTACCCTCGCCGATCTCGCGCTCGTCGTCGCGGCCAAGGTGCTCTCGGTCGCGGCGCTGTTCCTGTGCTCTGTTCTCGCCGCGCGGCAACTCGGGGCGGTAGCCTACGGCCATTTCGCGGCCGCGCTGTCGCTGCTGCTGCTGGTCGACGCCATGGCCGGCTCGCCCCTGGACCTGGCGGTGATCCGTTTCGGTACGCTGCATGTCGGGGAACCCGAACGTGTCGCGGCGCTGCAGACCTTCCTGCTGCGCGCGAAGCTGGCGTTCGCCGCGCTGCTGTTTATGCTGGCCTGGCCCAATGCCACGTGGTTGACCGCCTTGCTGCTGCCAGGCGCCGACAATGCGCTGTTCGTGCTTCTGTTGGCGTCGATCGCCGCGTTACTGTTGTTGCGCGGCTATGCGGTGCAACTGCAGGTCGCGCAGCGCTTCCGCATGTATGCCGCTCTCGACGTCGCGCTTGCGCTGTTGCGTATCGGCAGCGTTCTGGCGGTCTGGTGGCTGATCAGCGCTGCCGGCGCGTTCACTTATTTCGCGATCTACGCGATCGCCGCCTTCGTCGTGCTCGCGATCACCGCGCTTCGTATGCCGCAGGGACTGCTGCGCCGTCCCATGCCGGAGCGTACGGATCTCCGCGCTCTGGGCACGTACGTCGCCGGCACCGCCGGCATCGTCGTGCTCGGCACCGTGACCGGTCGCGCGGACGTGCCGCTGGTATCTGCGGTGCTCGGCCCCGAGGCCACCGGCTACTACGGCGTGGGTACCCAGCTCGCCGCAGTCGGCACCATGCTTGCGACCTATATCGGCATCGTCACCCAACCCCGCGTGCTGGGCCTGGTACGCGCGGGGCGCCTGGGCCGTGCGCTTGCCCTCAACGCGATCGGCGCGGCTCTGCTCGTGCTGTTGCTGATTCTGGCCGGCCCGACCCTGCTGCCGCTCCTCGTGCCGCTGGTGTTCGGCGACGGCTTCACGGCGTCGATACCGGTGGTCGAGATTCTCCTTTGGGGAACCTGCATCGATTTCCTGATCATGCCGTTTCTGCTTCCCTACGCACTGCAGCTCGAAACCCGTAACTGCCTGCGTGGCGAGTTCCTCATCACCGTGGTTTACCTGCTCGGCATGTCGTGGGCGCTCGGGCAGGGAATCGACGCCGTCGCCTGGCTGGTGACGGGCATACGTCTCACAAAATTGTGTTTCTATTCGTTACTTTATCTCCGTACGCATGGCGTCCACGCAGCCAGCGAGCAACAATGACGCTGCAACCACGTCAAGGACGAGTCCGCCGATGAATGTCATTGCCAGGTTTCTCCGCCCCAGGGGCGCACTGTCGTTGTTTGCCGCGTTGGCGGTACTGCTGGGCTACGCGGCGTCGGCCTGTGCGGTGCTGGTGGCCGCCGGCGATGTCGTGGCCGGGGACGCCGGACCGGATCGCTTGGATCTGACGCTGTCGAGCGGCGCCGTGGCGCGTTTCGACGTCATGGAGTCCGGTCTCGTGCGCGTGCGCGTCGCGCCGTCCGGCCAATTGTCCCCACGCCAGAGCCCCGCCGTCAGTCCCAGCGGTCTGGAGCCGCCGAACGCCTTCGTCGTCGATATCGGCGAGTTCTGGTACGTGGGAACGGCCGAGCTGCACCTGTTCATCGAAAAAGCGCCGTTCCGGCTCATCGTGCTCGACAGCGCCTTCGAGTTGCTCAGCTACGAAGCGGCGCCGGGCGTGATGTGGGACGACGAAACCGGGATGGTGCTGACACGGCGATTCGCGCTGCCGGGTGAACACTATTTTGGGCTTGGCATGCGCGGCGGGCCGATCGAGCGCAGCGGACGCGCGCTGGTGATGCGCAATTCGGACCAGGCGGGCTACGGCATCGATGCGCTCTACCAGAGCTATCCGTTCTTCTACACGCTCAGCAGCGGCGGCGCGCACGGCCTGTTCCTGGACAACCCGGCCTACCCGTTCTTCGACATGAACTCGACCGGTGAGGGCGTGGTGCTGTTCGGAGCCGAGCGCGGCGAACTCGACTACTACGTCATCGGCGGCCCGACGACCCAGGACGTCGCCAATCGCTATGCGCGCCTGACGGGTTTCAACCAGCTGCCGCCCAAGTGGTCGCTGGGCTATCACCACTCGCGCTACGGCTGGCTCTCGGCCGAGGAGATCCGAGGGATCGCGGAACGTCTGCGAACAGACGACTTCCCCACCGACACGCTGTGGTTCGACATCGACTACATGGACAACCAGCAGAAGTTCACCTGGAACCCGGTGACCTTTCCTGAACCCCAGCAGTTCATGAGCGAACTCGACGCGATGGGCTTTCGGCGAGTGTATATCGACGAACCTTGTATCCGTACCGACGATCGCCTGTGGCCTTATCTCGATGCCTTGGGCTATTTCGTGAGCGACGGCGCGACCGGCGAGAGCCTGGTCAACAACATCTGGTTCGGCGAGGTGAGCTGGTTCGACTTCTCCAGCAGCGCCGCGAGCGCCTGGATGAGCGAGCAGATCGCGGTCTTCGTCCAGTCCGGCATCGACGGCCTGTGGAACGATTTGAACGAACCGGCCAACAATTTCATGCCGGAGGCCGAGTTCACCTTCGACGGCGATCCGCGCGGTGAAACCGAGGCGCGCAACCTTTATGCGCTGCTCGCGAACAAGGCGGCCTGGGAAGGGCAGTTGCTCGCACGGCCCAACGTTCGACCCTGGAATTTCTCGCGCTCGGGTTACAGCGGGATCCAGCGTTACGCGCACACCTGGAGCGGTGACGCCAACAGCGATTGGCCGACGCTGCGCATCAACATCGAGATGAGCGTGAGCATGGGCTTGTCGGGCCAGAACCAGTTCGGCCACGACACCGGAGGCTTCCTCGGCTCGCCGGATGCCGAGCTGTTCGTGCGCTGGCTCGAGTTCTCGGCATTCACGCCACTGTTTCGCAATCATGCGGTCAACACGGCCGAACCCCGTGAACCGTGGGTCTTCGGAGAGCCATATACTTCGATGATCCGCGACATCATCAAGACCCGTTATCGTTTCCTGCCCTACCTGTATTCCTTGTTCGAGGATGCCGCGAGAACCGCGCGACCCGTGTTGGCACCGACGCTGTTCTACGCACCGGGTGATCCGTCGACCCACGCGCAGGACCACGACTATCTGCTTGGCCCGAACCTGCTGGTGGCGCCGGTCTACCTGCCGGGAGCGACGACGCGCGAAGTCTATCTGCCCTACGGAAGTGACTGGGTGGATTTCCACAGTACGCAACTCTGGTCGGGCGGGCAGGCAGTCACGGTCGATGCGCCGCTCGGTAGGACGCCACTGTTCGTCCGCGCCGGCAGCGTGCTGCCGCTCGGCCCTGTCGTCACGCATACCGCAGACGGTACCCCCGCGCATCTCGAGGTGCATGTCTTCCCCGGTGGCAACGGGGAATTCGTGCTCTACGAGGACGATGGTGAAACGTTTGATTATCGCAACGGCGAGTTCCGTTATACACGTATCGCGGCGGTAGTCGCCGGCAACGATACCAGCGTCACTCTCACCCCGCTCGCCGGCAGCCATGAGCCGGGACCGCGCGACGTGACGCTGCACCTGCGAGGCAAAGCACAATCGCCTGGAGGCGTTAGTCTCGACGGCATCGCTCTCGACCAGGTGGCCGACGCCGCCGCACTGGCCGGGCTCGCTACGGGCTGGTACCACGATTCCCAGAAAGCCGCCGTCGTCATCAAGTTCCCGGGTACGGCCGATGCGCAGCACGTGACGACGTACTGAACTGATCCCGGGAAAGGTGCTGTCAGTCTGTGTCCGGAAGCATGGTGCCGCTCAACGCGGGTCTCCCGTGACGATGATGGCGTTATTACTGACCCTTTGCTCCGCGCACCATCCGGCACCATCCGGGGACACCCATCGTTCGCACCATCCGGGGACACCCATCGTTTGTCGCGGAGCCTCTCCGCGCACCTTTTTTGGGGACACCCACTGTCGTTTGTCGCAGAGCTTTTCCCAGGACACGCACCGCGCATCGAGGCACCCAGAGACCCTGGACCCCAGATACGAGGTGGCGGCGCGTACGGGAGTATGTCTCCGTGGTGAGCCGAAGCATTGACTGAGACCGCGCTCGTCGTTTAGCGTACCGTCGGACTGACAGGATGTCGGCAAGATGATCGCCAGGAGGTCAAGGATGACCCGTCCCCGCTCAAGTCTCGTGTCCGCATCGGATACCCCTTATTACCATTGCATTTGTCGCTGCGTCCGGCGCGCGTTTCTATGCGGCGAAGACGTGGTCAGCGGCCGTTCGTTCGCTCATCGGCGTGTTTGGGTGCGTGAGCGCCTCACCCTGTTAACGGATGTGTTCGCCATAGATCTGTGCGCGTACGCGTTGATGAGCAACCATTACCATCTGGTCGTGTGCGTCGCATCGGAACGTGTGCATGCCTGGTCGGACAGGGACGTCGTCGACCGCTGGCTGCGGGTCTTCAAGGGGCCGGAGCTTATCCATCGCTTCCGCCGTGGCGACGCGCTGGCCGAAGGCGAGTGCGTCGCGGTAGCTAAGCTCATCGAAACGTGGCGCGAGCGCCTTGGCGATCTGTCATGGTTCATGCGATGCCTCAACGAATTTATCGCCCGCCAAGCCAACGCAGAGGATGGTTGTACTGGGCGCTTCTGGGAGGGCAGATTCAAGACCCAGGCGCTACTCGATAACGGCGCCCTCCTGACGGCAATGGCGTATGTGGACCTGAATCCTTTGAGGGCAGGCGCGGCGGATTCGCTCGAAGCGTCCGACCACACTTCGATTCAAGCGCGGCTGAGGGCGCGATGGTCGGATTCGCTCGAACCCGTGGCCGAAACGTTAATACCGCGTTTGCGCCCGTTCCAGGCTTCCAACAATACGTCAACGCGCAACCGCTTGCCCTACCGGTTCGATGACTACGTCGACCTGGTTCAGCAGGCCAGTAACCGTTTGCGTGCCCAGGAAAGCAACTTCGTTCCAGGTAAGGCTCCCCGCCTGCTGGCTGCTTTGGGAATGGTCGCTAGCGAATGGCTTTCGACCGTAGTGCGGCTGCATCGATGCTTTGATTCCGTGATCGGAGCGCCCGCGCGATTGCGACGCTATGCGAGCAGCAAAGGACGTTGTTGGCTGTGCGGCGTGACGGCTGCGTCAAGGCTTTACGCGGCCGGCCCCGTCTGACCGGTGCCGGCCTCCGCCGCTCTCCGATCCGGACGGTGGCGAGAACCCTCTGCCCTGCGGGTGCTCCACTCGACCGCGGCAAGCTCGACGCGAGGCTCTCGCGGACACACGCCAGTGATGGCTCCGACGCTTGCGAGTCGACAGGGCGGTCGACGGCCATACGCAGGGTACGCGCTCAAATAGGGGGAGTCCGACAATGGCGCACGGCGCGTGGGCAGCTGTGAGCGGCTTCGCGCGCCGCGCGACACCCTGCCCGAAGTGAATTCGTTGCTGTTTCAGGGCGACGACGTGGACTGAGCCGCTGTGTGTCCGAACCTGGCTGAATGCGTAGATGTCCCAGCATCGGATCGCAGTTCCATGGGCGTCCCGAGAACGTCCATGTGAGAACGTCCATGAGTGTCCCGAGAACGCCCCCTGTCCCAGGGCCGCGATGCGGACGGACCCCGTGCTTGTCCGGGGCTGGATGCTTGTGTGGATGTCCTGGAATCACTCTTCGCCGAACACATTCGGGCATCTAATCCGTGGATGTCCCGAACCGAAGTGCTGATGCGCGCCGTGAGCGCCTTCATGCACAATGCGCAGCCGTTCCCTGGCGCTGACTACGTCGATGCTCGGCTACACTGAAGCGCAATTGCGATCAGCTATTTAGTGTCCGAGAGCCCGCTGTGGTTCAGGGCGGGGCTGCGGTGACGACGATGGCGCTGTTGCTCGGTATTTCACCCACGTGAGCGGTAATGCTGGCGACGCCGTCGCTCGCGCCTGTCGGCATCTCGAACTCGAGCAGGGTGAAGCCGAACCAGGGGGCGGGTGTTACCGTGCCGACGACTTCAGTCCCGCTGACGTCGACGGCCACGGATGCTGCGGCCTTGCTGCCCGGGACGGGGTATTCGCCGTCCGCGGCGGGTGGCTCGAATGCGCCGGTGCCGGAGACGAGGAGCACCACGCGGTCGCCCGGGCGTGCGGGGTCCTCGGCAGTGAGCGGCGCGAAGTCGCCCGCATGGAACGCGATGCCGTAGTCCGTGCCATCCCAGGTCCACAGGTAGGGCGTGGCGATGGCGACCGGGTTGAAGTGACTCGCCGAGGAAATCCCCTGGCGACGAACTTCCACGATGGCCTGGGAGCCGGCCAGCGCGTTCGGAGCGATGAACGTGATGCGGTCGGGTTCGACGGCGGCGAGAGGCACGGCGACGCCATTGACGAGAACTTCCGTCCCGGCAAGCTCCAGCGGGAACGGTGGCTGGTCGACGAAGCCGCCGCCGTCGCTGAAGCCGCTGCCGTTGATCTGCACGAACGAACCCGGCGCGAGCACGAAGCTGCCATCGATGACCGGACGCTCGCCGGCCGCGGCGCCACTGGTCTGGCACTGCACCGCCGGACTGGCGGGACCCGGGTTGCCGAGGTGGTCGTAAGCGGTGACCTCGACGGTGTAACTGGAGCCCGGTTCGAGGCCTTCGATGCGCCCGCTCACGCCAGCGGGACTCATGGCGAAACGCGTCAGGTCGCCGCCCGCGAGTCCGTAGCGCAACAGGTAGCCGGCGATCGTCCCGCCGGCCGGTGCCCAACTGACGTCGCAGGCGTCGCTGCTCGGCGCGACGAACAGCCCGCTCGGCTGGCCGGGGGGGGGCGCGGGAATGCGATCGGCCAGCAGGATGATGCCGTCGGCCGGGCCGAGCGTGAGGCCATCGGTGACTGCCGTACCATCGTTGACGGCTGGATCCTGCGTGCCGAGGATGCGCCGCAGCCCGCTGCGTGCGAGCGGGCCGGCAATCTCTGCCTGGCTGACGGTCAGCGCCTCCGGCGTCGGGTTGACCAGCACCACACCGTTTTCGAAGTCGCGGCGGAACACGCCGCCGGCGCCCTTGTGCAGGCGGATGTTGTCGAAGGCGACGCGCCCGCGGTCGGTCATCGAGATGTTGAGATCCGTGTCAGTGCGGTCGGCGACGAAGACCGCGCGCAGCGTACCGTCAAGGCCGGGTTCGGCGTCCCAGACTGCCGCGCTCGCGCCGCCGCTGGGCAGCGGCTCGCCGGTCGAGACCCCCCGGTCGATGACCGCGAGCGGCTCGCCGAAGTTCTCGGGGGCGTAGTCGAGAACGCGGTAGTCGGCGCTCAGGTGGTAGGTCTCGCCGATCTCGAGCGGGTACTGCAGGGAACTGCTGAGCAGCACGAGGCGATTGGTGAGAGTCGGTTCGAGCGGACGCGTGTCGATGACCACCGCACCGGTGCCGGTGCTGACGGCCGCCGGATCCTGGGTGTACTCGAGGTACTGTCCGAGATAGAAGCCGAGCGGCAGTTCCGGCTCGGATTCGAAGCCGACTTCGAACACGAGCTCGGCGTCGACCGGGACTTCTTGCGCTGCGCCAAGTGGCTGTCCCAGGTAGCCCTTGCCGGCCTGGCTCTTCACAGGGCGCCCGTCGCTCCCGACGGCGTACTCGTCGAACCACACGGGTGCGGTGGTGTTGTCGATATAGTCGTACCCGAAGTAGCCGTCGCCCAGCAGCACGGTCGTCAGGCCCAGGCGCATGCGCCGAAAGTCGCGCGGCTCGAGCTCCTGCAGGCGTCGTTCGAGACCGTTCTCCGTGGCACCCGGATCGGGTGTGCCGAGCTTGTAGCCCGTGAACTGGAAAATTGGCACCTGCGGCGCGCGCAGGAACTCCCCGACGAGCCGGTAGCGCTCCATCAACTCGTACCAGCCGGACGGAAAATCGGTCGCCCAACTGCCGTCGTCGTAGATCGGGTAGGGCGAGGTGAACTCGCGCATGAAGCCGTTGAGGCGCCGGATCACCGCCGGTCGCACCGGTAGCTCGCCGGCGTTGCCGAACAGGATCTGGGTGTGGCCGAAGCGCTCCGCGAGGGCGTCGAAATATTCCTCGAACGCTTTTTCCCAGGTCGTGTAGAGAAACGCGTCGCTGTCGGCGACACCGTCTTCGTCGATGTCGATCGGGGGCAGTTCGATGTCCTGGTTGAGAAACGCGTTGCCTTCGCCGAGCAGCGGGTTGGGATACCACTCGGACTGATCGAAATGGATGCCGTCCCAGGCACCGCTCGGCAGTACGCTGCGCGTCAGAAAATCGGCCGCGTACTCGGGAAACCGTTCGCCGTTGACGCTGGCGCCCAGGTGCGTGTGGTTGAGCTGGAAATTGCCCGGGAAGTTAGGCTCTTCCAGCGTTTCGCCGGCCGGGTTGCGCATGAACCAGGCCGCGGGGATGCCGTCGTTGAAGCGGCTGAGGAGGCCTGCAGCGTGATTGGCCGGGGCGCTCGGACGGTCCTGGTAGACGAAGGCCTGGAAGTAGGGCAGCAGGATGATGTCCGGATTGATGGCGCGCAGACGTTGCCCGGCCTCGCTGACGCCGAGGGTGTGATCGATTTCGTAGCCGGTGACGACGTCGAACAAGCCGAGCGTGGCATATACTTCCTCAAGATCAATCAACGCGTTCCGATGTGCGGTGTCGACCGCCGAGAAGAGGTTGTAGTTGCCCAGGCGTGGGAAGCCTGCGCGAGGCAACGGCGGTTGCGCTGGCAGCAGGCTGGCATCACGTCGCCTGACGCTCAGGTCGTCGATGACGACGTCGGCACCGTGAAACACGCCGAGGTACAGAGAGATGTCCGTGGCATCATTGGTCATGATTGCGCGGCGGTATTCCCATACCCGGGTCGGATCGTCGACCGAGTCGTCGAGCGCGCTCTCGAGCACGCCGCCCGACCATTCGCCGTTGGGATAGCCTGACCACGAGAAGCCGGCGGCGAAGAACGACTGGATGCCGGTGTCGCTGCTGAGAAGGCGGTAACGCAGAACGACCTCGTAGATGGTGTTGGGGCGCAGGCCGGTCGCGTCCGCCTGCAGGCGGACGATGGCGGGGTCGCCATTCAGGCGCAGCGAGTGCGTGCCGCTGATGACGAGCGCCGGATCGTCGGTGATGCCGGCGCCGGGCGCGATGATCTCGATCGTGCTCCCGAGTTCCCCGGCATTCTCGAAGTCGTTCGCGTACATTTCGGCGTGCGTCATCTCATAGCGGTTGAGCGCAGTCTGTTCGCCGAATACGGGTGCGCCTGCATGCGCCGTGGATAACGTTCCGCCGAGCACCAGGCTTCCACTGAGCAGGGCAGCGGTCAGGGCACGGGAGACGTGCGGGGAGAACATTTCGCGCGCGGGCATGGAGAGGATCCTCATGGCTCGATGGCAGTCGGAGCGGAGTCCGGCGTGTAGGGGCGGTCGAAGAAAGCGCGCCACGTCGTCAGGGCGGGTTTCTCGCTGAGATCCTGACGATACAGGCCGGCCGACGCCCACGTCTGCTCGATTGCACCGGTACCGTAGAAGTCGCCGTAGTCGATGGCGACGAAGTTGCTGACCAGCGCGGCCTGTTCCGCCGTGGCGAATTCGAGCACGTAGCGAAGGAAGTTCTGCTGGGTTTGCTCATCGGTATCGACGGTGTCGCCGCTGGCCGTCGTCAGGGGTTCCGAGATGTAGCCCGTCTGCTCGAACATCAACGGTAGTCCGGAGCCGTTGCGTAGATCGAGCGCGCTGTCGAAGTAGCTCGCGACGACGACGTTGTCGTCGCCGCTGAGTCCGACGTTGTCGACGATCATGTAAGGGTAGGTGCTGATGGCGACGGCGTCGGAATGCGCGAGCAAGGCGCGGCTCTCCTCGAGCAGCACGTCCGGGTAGGTGTCGGCAAGCTGCTCGCCGAGCGCGCGCGACTCGACGTGCAGGCCGAGCATGTGCTCGTACTGGATGGTCGAGAAGAAGCTGATATCCGGGTAACGCGCCTTCATCGCATCGTAGACGTTGGCGTTGAAGGTCTTGAACTGCTGCCATTCGAGCGGCCGCTTGGCGAGGAAGATGTTGGCTTCCACGTTGATCGCGACGAAGCGTGGCTGGAACGTCTCGATCAGGGCCGTGAGGTAATTGATGAAGGCCTGTTCGACGTCCGGGTGGTCGAAGGCATAGCTGTCCCATGGGGGCGGCAGGGGCATGTTGGACGTCTCGCCCCAGTAAGGCGCCTTGCGGTCGTAGCGGACGTCGATCGGGTTGACCATGAGATAGACGTCGTGCCCGGGCGTGTAGGTCGTGAGCAGGTAGTGTTGCCACTCGACCAGCTGACGCACGCTCGCCGGATAGTCGGCAAGATTGTCGGAGAGCAACGCCTCGTTCCACGGCACGCCTTCCTGGAAACTCTGCACGATGACGTCGGTGTCGGTGGCGAGCCGCGTGAACAGTTCGCCCCAGCCTTCGTTGGTGTTCGGCGGCAGCGCGGTTGAACCCATGCGGAAGCTGCGCGTGGCGGGCACGGCGCTGAAGCGGGCGACGAAGCCCCCACCAGGCAGCAGATCGACCGCGAGCGGGGCGTCGCCGGCGCCGACGCCGGACAGCTCGCTACGCGTGAAGCTGGTCGCGGTGTCGTCGGCGGCCAGCACGGCGTCGTAGCGCGTCGTGCCCAGGAAGCCGAGATCGGCCTCGAACTGACGACCGTTGTTTTCGTCGCCATTGAGTGCGAACAACCACCAGTCCGTGCCGTCGCGGCGCGCCATCACGACGAGCTCGCCAATCGCGCTCGGCGCGAGTACGCGGGTCTCGTCCCAGGTCGTCGGCATGGCGGTCAGCAGGTCCTGCACGTTGGCCGGCTGGCGCAGGAAATCGGGATCGTCTGCGAAGTGCATGACGGGCGAGGCGAACACGCCGGCGGTGGCGAGCTGATGGGCGAACGTGGTGCCGCCGGTCTTGCGCGCGTCGAACGTCACCGGCGTGTAGTCACCGGGGCCGAGCACGAAGCGGGTGAACGGCAGCGTGGTGTTGTGCGATGCCGGTGCGAACAAGCCTTCATCCCACACCAGGCCGTTGACCTCAAGGCCGGCGAAGCCCTCTTCGGTGACCTGGTTGGGCCAGGTCCGCGACAACCCGGCGGGGTGGGGCATGCCGTGGAAATTGATCATCAGGCCGCGCTCGGCGGCATCGCGCAGGAGGGTTTCGCGCACGCTGCGGCTCGCCGCCGCGTTGCTGCCCTGGCCGAGCACGTTGTCGATCTTCACGCCCACCGCGCCAGCGTTGGCGACCGCGTCGAAGAATGCTCGGCGTGGGGTGTCCTCCAGCAGCTCGAACCAGTTCTTCCACACCCACAGGTCGATGTCACGGCCGTCGGTGTGCGCGTAGTCGACGAGTGTCGCGAGCCGCGCGAAGGCGTCCTGGCCCTCGCTGGCAAAGCCGAGTTCCCACCAGGCGTCGATGACGACGTAGTCCAGGCCCATGGCGTGCGCCTCGTCGACGTAGCGCTGCTGCACGTCGTAGCGGTAGCCGGAGAACTCGTCGCTCCACCATGACCACAGCGCCTTGCCCGGCCGGATCCAGTCGCTCGCCGGTCCGTCCGGGAACAGCGTGGGGTCGGGCGCCGGGCTGAGGCGGTCGAGCAGGTCGGCGTTGACCAGCGCATCGAGATCCCCGGCGATGGCGGCAAAGCGCCACGGCCCGGTGCTGCCACCGGCGACCGTCCAGTCCGTGTCGTCGGGGAAGCGTGCCGCGAGCGTGCGGCTGCCGAGTTCCGCGCGCAGCGTCATGCCGCTCCAGCCGGCGGCGCCGGCCGCGGACAAGAGCACGTAGGGACCGTCGCCTGTCCGCGCGGTGAGCGGAAAGCCGATGGCGTCGCCGATCTCGCCTGCGCGGCCGCGGAAATAGAACGATTCGTAGTTGGTCGTGTTGGTCTGGAACCAGACGGTGCTGTCTGCCGGCAGGCGCCATGAGGTCGCTTCGCCACCGATGAGCCGTGCACCGCTACCCGGAACGCGATAGCGGAAGGCGACGCCGTCATCGTAGGCACGCACTTCGATTTCCAAGACGCCCGCCCCGGGGGCGCCGCGGCTCACGCTCACGATGCTCTCGCGGTAGTGATCGCGGCTGGAGCTGCGACCACCACGCGTAGCGAAAGTCTCATCAACCTCGACCGGCAGCGTGTTCGAGAGGCCGTCGGCAGCGCTGCCGAGATCGACCCCGTCGACCACCAGGCCAAGCGGGGCCGCCTCGAGCACCACCACGCCATCGCGTGTGACCTCGTGGTAGAGATGCCCACTCCCATCGATGCCGAAGCGTGCGTTGATGCGTCCGTCCGGGCTGCTGATCTCGACCTGCTCGCTGCCGGCGCCGGTGCCGCCGGTGTAGGTGAGGTCGCGCGTCTGGCTGAACAAGGTGGCCGCCGGCAGCGGGTTGCCCAGCGGGTCGGCGAGGCCGATGAACTCGAAGTACTGGTAGAAGTCGACCAGTGCCGCGCTCTCGAGCGGCGGGTCGGCGGCCGCGCGTTCGCGCAGGCGGTCCATGTAGGGAGTGATGTCGCGGGCGACGAAGTTGGTGACGAAATCGAGCCGGTCGAAGCGCGACGCGGCCGAGAAGAGCAGGTCGAAGTAGCGCTGCTGGCGTGTCGGGCTGCCGCGAATGACGAGGTCGCCGACGGTGACCGTGCGTGATGGGTAACCGGTCTCGGTGATCGCGAAGCGTTTGTCGGAGCGCGCGCCGAGTCGCGCGTAGAGCTGCTCGAAGAAGAAGGCCGGCAGGCGGTCGGCGCCGTAGCGGGTCTTGACCGGGTAGATGGACAGGCCGATCACGTCGACCCACGGCTCGACGGCGTCGAACGCGGCGAAGTGCGCTGCCTCGAGCGCGGGATCGTTGAGATTGTCGATCAGCATCGGCACGCCGACCGCATCGTCGAGGAAGAACTCCGCGGCGAAAGAGGCAACGATCGGCACGTCGGCGTACGCCGGGTCGGCTTTGAGCGCTTCGTAGACGTGCCGCTGCAGCGACACGTACGCGTCCACCGCGCTCGCATCGCCGCTGGCGGCGAGAAGGTTGACCTCCAGCCCGGTGACGATGTAGTCGGGCTGGAAGTAGTCGATCACGCGCTTGACGTAATTCGTGTAGGCCGTCCTGACTGCCGGCGCATCGAGCGCGAGGGTATCGAATGGTGGCGGCAGCAAGCGTTCGACGTAGTCCTCGATGACGCCCGTACCGACCGGCTCGCCGTCCGCGCCGAGATAGAAGCCCTCGCCGTTGCCCCAGTAGGGCGCGAGGCGGTCGCGCGGCACGCCGAGCGGGTTGACCGCGACAGCGACGGCGTGGCCTGCCGGCTGCCGCGCGCGCAGCTTGGCCCAGGTGTCCAGCAGGTGAGCGCTGTATGGCGGTAGGGCGCTGGTGAAGTCGTCCGCCAGGGCTTCGCTCCACGGCACGCCACGATCGAAGTGATGCACGACCATGTCGGCGCGCGCGGCGATGTCCGCATAGACCTCGTCGAGCACGGCGTCGTCGAGGGGGGCGTCGGGCAGCTGATCGTGGGCGAACGAACCGATCGCGAGGCGATAGCTGCGCGACGTGGGCGCGATGAATGCGTCCCAACCGCGCGCGAACAGCTCCGTGCGCAACACCTGGTAGGCGGACTTGGCGCTGCCGTCATCATAGCGGCGCAGGCCGGGCGAGCGCAGCCAGGCCGCGGCGCGCGCCTCGTCGCCGACGGCGACTTCGTAGAGCCCCGAAGCCAGCGCCGCGTCGACCTGCGCCGGTGCGCGATCGAACAGGCGGTATAGACCGACGTAGCCGATCTGCCCGGCGTGCGCGTCCCAGAAGTCGAACAAGGCGGCAAGAAACTGGCTCTGACGTGTCTGTGAACTCCCCGTTGCCGGGGCCGAGGGAAAGCTCACTGCCGGCATCGCCAGGGCGCGTCCGGGGTAGCGCGCCAGCACTGCGCCAAGGTCGTCGGCGAGCATGGTCGCCGCGGGAACTTCGTAGTCCTCGCTGCGCGGCGCATAGGTGAAACTGACGAGGTCGGTATGCGTGTTGAGCTGCTCGAGGATGGGACCCGTCACGGGGTCGAGGAGACCCGCCGCACTCGCGGTCAGACCGATGCGCAGGCTCGCACCCCACAGTCCGCGCGCGTGGCTTGCCGCGGCGTCGACGAAGCGTCCGAAGTCGTCCCACAGCGACGCCACCGGTGCGTCGGCGATGAGTTGGTCCACATCGTAACCGAGCTGCAGCGAGGTCAGTTCGACGTCACCGAGTCGGGCATGTACGGCGTCGAGCAAGGCCGTGTAGCGTTCGACCATCGTCGCGTCGTCGAGCCGGCGCGCACCGGCGTAGAAATCCTGCGCCAGGTCGGGCGGCAGCACGAGGCCGTAGGGTGAGGGCACGGCGACGGTGAGGTTGATACGCAGGCCGGCGGCGAGCGCCACGTCGCGCACGATGTCGAGCATCGCCATCTCCGGGCCCTCGAACACGCCGGGCGCGGATTCGAGCAGCAGCCAGTGCACCTTGACCGCGAGCGCCTGCACGCCGAGTTCGTCGACGTAAGGCAGTACGGGCGTGCCGCTGGCGTCGCTGTCAAAGAAGTCCAGGCCGAAAACGCGCTCGCCCCGCGGCACCATTTCGGTGCGCACGTCGGCATCCGCGTCATCGGTATCGCCGTGCCACAGCACGCTGCCCGGGAAGGGCACCGTGCTGCACAGCTCGGCCGGATCGCCCAGCGCGCCCTGCTGGTCGCCGTCGCGGTCGAAGTAGTAGCGATGCACCGTGGCGAGGGTCGCGTCATCCGGTGCGCAATCGGCGGCATCGTCGACGCCATCGCCGTCCGTGTCCGCGGCGATGGCGGCCGGCAGGAAGACGCACAGCAGCAGCAGTGTCGCCACGTGCCGGAGGCCGCGCGCGATGAGGGAGGTGGTATTCACACCGCTACGGTAGCAAGGGCCCGCCGCTCGCGGAACCGGCGCGGTGTGACGCCTGCAGTGATTGCGCGCTGATTTGCAAAAATTTGCCGATGCGTCGGTCCGGACCGGTTCAGCCGAGGGCCAGGGCCTGCTGGTAGGCACGTACCGTGGCAGCGGCCGTGGCCTGCCAGGTGAACGCGCGGGCGCGTGCGTGGCCGCGCTCGCGTAGCGTCGCCCGCAGCGCGTCGTCGGTGCAGGCACGCCCGAGTGCGGCGGCCATGGCATCGACGTCGAGCGGGTCGAACTCGAGCGCAGCGCCGCCCGCGACCTCGGGCAGGCAGGATGCGTTCGATGTCACGACCGGTGTGCCGCAGGCCATCGCCTCGATCAGGGGCAGGCCGAAGCCTTCCCACAGCGAAGGAAAGATCATCACTTCGGCACCGCGGTAGAGATCGACGACGAGCGTGTCTGGCACGTAGCCGGTTTCCAGCACCGTGCCCTCGAGACCCAGGCGCGCGATGCGCTGATCGATATCCTGCATACCCCAATGCCGTCTGCCGGCGAGGACCAGGGTGAGGTCGCGGTTGCCGTTGGCGCGCAGTGCGGCGAATGCTTCGAGCAGGCGCGCGATGTTCTTGCGCGCCTCGATTTTGCCGAGGAACAGTACGTAACGCCCACGCAGTCCGAGTGCGTCCTCGAGCCGTGCCCGGGCGGCCGCGACGTCACCCGGACAGAAACGCGGATCGACCCCGTGGTAGGCCACCGCGAGGCGCTCGGCGTCGACGCCGAACTGCTCGACGACGTGGCCGCGCGTGGTCTCGGAAATGCACAGCACCACGCGGGCGCCGGTGATCCCGCGCCGGATGAGATAGCTCAGGCGGCGGCGCAGGTGGGGCTTGTAGAACTCCGGCTGCAGGATCGGCGAGAGATCGTGCACCGTGAAGACGTAATCGAGCGGCAGCCACGGCGCCGGTACGAAGGTCGCGTGGGCGAGATCGAGCCGGTGCCGGCGCATCGCCCAGGGCATGCCGAGCACCACGCTCGGCAGGCGCAGGCGCGGTTGCCAGCAGTGGCGCGCGATGTTGCCGGCGTCGGGCGGCAGTAACGGCGCTCCCTCGCGGCTGCACCATACGTGGAGTTCGCTGTCGGGCATCGCGCCCGCGAGGTGGCGGATGAGCTGCTCTTCGTAGGTGCCGGGACCGCCCGAATCGCGCCCCAGCATCGGCGCGAAGATGCCGAGTTTCATCGCGCCAGCAGTTCGGCGTAGGTATCGAACAACTGGCGCATCGCGGCCTCCATCGAGTACTCCTCGCGCATGAAGCGGCGCGCCGCCTCGCCCAGTCTGGTACGCGTCTCTGGTTCGCGCACGATGCGTTTGGTCGCGGCGGTGAATGCGCGCCGGAAGTCGGGCTGATCGGCGCCGGGGACGAGCAGTCCGTTGACGTCATCGGTGATCATCTCGGGAATGCCGCCCACCGACGAAGCCACCAGCGGCAGGCCGGCGGCCATGCCCGAGCACACCGCGAGCGGTACGCCCTCGGCATACGACGGGTGCAGCTGGGCGTCGGCAAGCTGTAGCTGGGTATCGATGTCGGGTGCGAAACCGACGAACTCGACCCGGGCGTCCAGGCCCAGCGAGCTAGCCTGCGCCTTGAGATCGCCTTCCAGCGGCCCGGTGCCGAACAGCCACAGGTGCGCGTGCGGCTCGCGCGCAGCGAGCTCGGCGAACGTTTCGAGGAGCAGATCCTGGGCCTTCTCCGGGTAACAGCGTGCGACGTTGGCGAACAACACGGTTTCCTCGGTGATCCCGCGCGCGGCGCGTCCGGCCGCGCGCGCCGGCGGCTCGAGCGTGGCGGCTTCGACCTCGAAGCCCGATATGACCACGCGCGAGGTCGCGTCGCGCAGACCGCGGCGGATCAGCTCCTGGCGGGTCGCTTCGCATTGCGCGATCACGCAATCGAACAGCTTGAGCGCGTATTTGTTGATGGCCTGAAGCACGTTGCGCTTCCAGCCGAAGTCCGACCACACGTACACGCTGGACACCAGTGCGAGCTGGCGCCGCGGTTTACAGGCGAGCGCGACGAGGTCCGCGTAGGTGTTGTGCGTGTGCAGGATCTCCGCACGGTGTTCGTCGAGGATGCGGCCGAGGGCCCGGGCCGCTTTGAACACGGGCTTGCGCCGGGACCAGGGGATGGTCGCGACCGCGATGCCTTCGCGGGCACAGGCATCGAGGAACGGCTGCTCCGAGCCGTCGGGATTGGTGAAGCAGACCAGGCGCACGTCGATCCGCGAGCCGCGCAGTTCCTTCATCCAGTTGACCAGGATCGTCTCGACCCCGCCGTGGGCCATGGTGTGGATCAGGTGTACGACGCGAATCGGGTCTTGTTGAAAATCGCGTGGCAAAATTGAGCCTCTGCAGGTAGTGACGATGGGGCCTCTGGCACGCGCCGCGCCGCCGGGGCCGCCGCTAGCCGCGGCTGGCTTCGGGATGGGTGACGATGACGCCGAGCAGGTTGGCGCGTACCTGGGTCATCAGGTCGTTGAACTGTTGCACCTGGGAGACGCGTTGCTGACCGGCGGCGACTACGCTGATCACGCCGTCGACGCGTTGCGCGAGGAGCGATGCCTCCGGGAAATCGGGCAGCGCTGGGCAGTCGAGCAGGATCAGTCGGTATTGCTCGCTGAGTCGGCGTAACGCGACGATGCCGTGCTCGACCATCACGCGGTTGGTCAGACCGGCTTCCGCGGCGCCGGATGGCAGTACGGCGAGTCCGGCGATCGCGGTGTCGTGGATGACCTCCCCCAGCGGCGCATCTGCCGTGAGGTATTCGCCGAGACCCGGCGCCTGGGGCAGCGAGAAACTCCGGTGCAGGCCGGGCACCGCCTGGTTGGCGTCGACCAGCAGCACCGGCGCATGGTCCATCAGGGCGAGCGCCGTGCCGAGCTGCGCGACGACCGTGGTGGTGCCGGCACCGCGTGCGAACGCCGTCGCGAGCACGATGCGCGGCGCTTCGTCGAGCAGCACGGCGAGCCGTGCGGCGAGCTCGATGGCATCGTCGTGCAGCGACGCGAGGCTGCCGGGCGCGCGCCCGAGCAGTTCACCGAGCTGGGCGGCCGAAATCAGCCCCTGCTCCAGCAGATGGATGCCCAGCGGCATGCGCGCGCCACCGGCCTGGCGTAGCCGTTCCTGCTCGGAGAGCGCCTGCGTGAGCTGCGCCTGTGAGAGAAAGCCGAGGCGTACGGCGCGGTCGCCGATGCGCTCTTTGGTGTTCGCTTGCATGAAATTGGTCGACAGTTGCGAATTCGTTCGGATCACGTTCGGCGTCACGCCAGGCGTGGCGCGCCCGCGCGCCGGAACGTCGTACCCGGCTCGAAGGGGCGATGATAAATGAATTCGATAGCCGTGACGTCAGGCCGCGGCCGCCGGGCCGATCCGCCGTCAGTAGACGCTCCAGTCCGTCACCCACACTTTCTGTTTACCGCGCGCGCCCTCGAAGCCGCGCGCATCGGCGAGTGTCACGCGAACCACGTCATCCGGTTCGAACCTGCCATTCTTTTTCGGCTTGTCGGTGTCGATCTGAAACTCGGCGAAATCGAGGTCCACGGTGTTCCAGTCGGTCTTGACCGGAATCACGCCCCAGTAGGCCTCGCCACTGCTCTCCTCGAACAGTACGACGACGAACGAGTCCTGGGCGCCCTTGACCGCGATCCGCATGCCGCTGGCGCCGGCGAGGTCGCCGCGTTCGAGCTGCGCCTGCAGCCACTGGAAGCGATCGCCATACTCGAACGACCAGCGCATCGACTGGCCCACGCCCGCCGGCGTCTCGTCGCTCAGCTTGACCTTGTCGTGCCAGGAGCCCTTGAAGCGGCGCTTGGCATCGGCGATGTCGAAGGTGTAGCGGGCCGCGGCGCCGCCCGCGGCCGGGGCGGCGGCTTGCGCGCGCGGCGCCGGCGCGACCGGTGCGGGCGCGCCGGCAGCATCGACCTGGCCCGCGACGATCTGCTGCCAGGCGCTCCAGGCCGGCTTCGGCCGCACCTCGGCGTCGAACAACCCGATGTTCTCCCACAACCGCATCACGCTGCCCTTCTTGAAGCCCGCGCGGCGCGACAGGGCCTCGTAGTCCACCGGCAGGAACCAGGCGACGAAGAGGTAGTCGTCGCGCGCCGCCACGGCCGCGAGGTCGAGCAGGTAACGCTTCTGCAGCTCGGCATTTCCCGTCATCTCGAGGCGGGGCTTGGACAGGCGCGCGGTTTCCGTGGTGTAGCCGGTCTCGCAGATGGCGATCGGCTTGTCGGTGTAGGCACGCAGCCAGTCGAGCGGTTTCATCCATTGCGCCGGCGGCGGGTCGAGGCGATGGGAGCCGAGTGCCTCGTGGAACGCCGACATGTAGGGGTAGAAACTGATGCCGACGAAGTCGCTGCGCTCGATGATGGGCCTGGAAAGCTCGGCATTGCGCGGCTCCATCAAGGACTGCAAGCCGAACGAGATACCGACCTGGATATCGGGATGTTCCGCCTTGACGGCGGCCTTGACGTGCTCGAAAAGCTCCTCGAAATCATGCCAGCGACGTTCGTTGCGGCTGGTCAGCTCACCGACCTCGATGCCGATGTTGAGGTAGTCCGGATCGAAAGTGTCGATCGCGCGGCGCACGTAGTTGGTGTACGCCTGCTTCACCTCCGGCGAGTTCAACGCATTCTTGCGGAACGACTTGCGCGTCTTCGATCCTTCGGAGATTTCGGCCAGGCTCTCGCGGTCGGTCGACAGCGGGGCCAGGCCTACATAGACCTTGTGATGCGGCTTGATGTGGCCGACGCGCGCCTGCCATTCCTCGCGCACCTTCTTCGGAAACGGCTTGTCGTCGAGTGCTTCCTGCCATGGTACGCCGTCGTCGCGGTGAACAGCGAACAGCGTCGCGTCGTTCTCGACGATGTCGTAGACGCGGTTGACCGCCTCGAGCGTGAAGTCATAGGGGAAGGGCGTGAAACCCCACGTGGTGCGGGACCCGGTGGCAGCGCCGGCGATGCCGGCCTGCCCGCACAGGAGTCCCAGGAGCAGTCCCATGACAGCAAAGCGGGGCGTGCAGCGGCCGGTGCTTGGATTGGTTCGCATCATCGGTGGCTTCCTCGTGCTTGGCTCGTGAGCGGCGCGGCGACCGTGCGCTCCGCTCGTGGCGAACAGTGTCGCGACGAGGGGCTGAACTGCGGCTGAACGCGCGGTGCGCACGATAACATGGGCGCCGTACGGCGGCCGTTCGCGGGGCCCCGGCGCGTGCTTTCGTGGAGCGGCCTGGCGCGCGGGATGGGCGATGGATGCGTCCGTCACGCCGTGCGCGAGCGGTTACACTGCCGCCGGCCGGTCCCTGCCGGCGCCGCTGTCGAGCCGAGTACCCGCCGCCTGTGTCCGCCGAACCTGCCGAATCCCGCCCGCTACGCTGGTTGGTGCTGGCGGGCGTGTGGTTCATCTACATGTGCTTCGGACTCATCGCGACCAGCATCGCGCCGCTGGTGACCGAGATCGAACACGACCTGGACATGAGTCATGCCGCCATGGGCAGCGTGATGGGTGCGTGGCAACTCGTCTACATTGCTGCTGCCGTGCCCTGCGGCATGCTGCTCGACCGCCTCGGCAGCCGTCGCGCCCTGGTGCTGGGCGCGGCGTGCATCGCGCTCTCCGCCTGGGGCCGCAGCCTGGCCGATGACTACCTCACGCTGTTGCTCGCGGTGATGGTGTTCGGCATCGGCGGGCCGATCGTCTCGGCCGGTGCGCCGAAGGTGATCGCGACGTGGTTTGCGGGTGCCGGACGCGGGCTCGCCATGGGCATCTACATCACCGGTCCGGCGATCGGCGGCGTCGCTTCCCTGACGCTCACGCATGCCTGGCTGATGCCCCGTTTCGACGGCGACTGGCGCGTGATCTTCGATCTGTGGGCCGCGCTTGCGCTCTTCGCCGGGCTCGTCTGGTGGCTGATCGCCTCGTTGCCCGGCGCGCGCGTGCTCACCGCGGGGCGCCGCGCCGGCAGCGATGCGGCCGACGGATCGGTGTTCCGCTCCCTGCTCGCGCAGCCGGCAGTGCGCGTGATGCTGTTGATGAGCGTCGGCGTATTCATGATCAGCCATGGCTTCACCAACTGGCTGCCCGAGCTGCTCGTCAACGGCGGCATGGATGCCGCGCGGGCCGGCTACTGGGCGGCGGTTCCGACGCTGGTCGGCATTATCGGCGCGCTCAGCATCCCGCGCCTGGCGACGCCGCCGCGCCGCTTCCGCATCCTGAAGCTGCTCTCGGCCGCGCTGCTCGGCGCTACGGTGCTGTTGCAGTTCCAGGCGCCCGGGCTGCTGTTCAGCGGGCTCGTGCTGCAGGGCATCGCGCGTTCGACGCTGATGACGGTCATGATCCTGACCCTGGTCGAGCTGCCCGGCGTTGGCGACCGCCATGCCGGAACCGCGTCCGGACTGTTCTTCTCCGCCGCTGAACTCGGCGGCATGCTGGGGCCGCTCAGCCTCGGTGTACTGTACGACCTGACGCATACCTTCACTGCCGGCCTCGCGCTGTTCTCGTGCATCGGACTCGGGCTGCTGGTCGGCGTGCGCGCTCTACGGCGCATGGCGCGCGGTTGACGACGCGCACACGCGACGCCACGCCGCGGCGGCGGCTTGCGCGCGAGCCGCCTGCCGGTAGATGCTTGCGGCCATGCCCCGTTTTGCCGCCAACCTGTCGACGCTGCTGACGGAAGTGCCGTTCGCGGCGCGCTTCGGCGCCGCGCGCGAACTCGGCTTCCGCGCCGTCGAGTACCTGTTTCCCTACGATGTGCCGCCGCGCACGTTGCGCGACCTGCTCGACGAAGCGGGGCTGGAGCTCGTGTTGATCAACACCGCGCCGGGCGAGCGCGCGGCCGGCGAGTTCGGCCTTGCCGCGTTGCCCGGGCGAGAGGCCGAATTCCACGACCAGTTCGAGCAGGCGCTCGACTACGCCGAGACGCTCGGCGCCGCGATGATCCACGTCATGGCCGGCGTCGTTCCGCCCGACGTGGGGCGCGACCGATGTGCGGCGGTGTTCGTCGACAACCTTCGCACGGCGGCAACGCGTGCACGGAAACGGCGCATCCGCCTGCTGCTCGAACCGCTCAACTGGCGCGACGTGCCGGGCTACCTGCATGCAACCGCGGCCGAAACGCGCGCGCTCATCGAGCAGATCGGTCACGCCAACGTCCAGCTGCAGTTCGATTGCTACCACTTGCAGATCACGCAGGGCAATCTCGGTGCGAGCCTGCGCGAGAACCTCGACCACATCGGCCACGTGCAATTCTCGAGCGTGCCCGGGCGCCACGAGCCGCAGCATGGCGAAGTGAACATGCCGTGGCTGTTCGAACTGCTCGACGCGCTCGGTTACCGCGGCTGGGTCGGTTGCGAGTACACACCGAAGACCACCACCGCGGCAGGCCTGGACTGGGGCGCCGCCTACGGTCTCGGGCCGCGCGCCAAGCGCGGCGGCAACCCGTCGCAGTAGGCAAGCGCCAAAGCAAAAGTGTCTGACACTTTTGCTTAAAAATTAGCCAGGCCAGGGCGCGTGAGAGAGCAAAAGTGTCTGACACTTTTGCTCAAATGTTGACCAGGTGGTGGGTGCCCGCGGCGCGGCTAGCGCACCCGGCGGAAGCAGGTCCTGAGTTCGTCGACGAAGGTTGCCGGCTGCTCGAATGCGGCGAAGAGAGCAAAAGTGTCTGACACTTTTGCTCAAATGTTGACCAGGTGGTGGGTGCCCGCGGCGCGGCTAGCGCACCTGGCGGAAGCAGGTCCTGAGTTCGTCGACGAAGGTTGCCGGCTGCTCGAATGCGGCGAAGTGGCCGCCCTTGTCGAGCACGTTGTAGTGGATGAGGTGGGTGTAGCGTTCTTCGCACCAGCGTTTCGATGCACGGAAAATCTCATTGGGGAAGATGCTTGCGCCGGCCGGCATCTTGATCGCCTGCTTGGGTTGGGTGAGCACGCCGAAGCTCTCCCAGTACAGGCGCGCCGAGGAGGCGCCGGCACCGGGCAACCAGTACATCATGATGTTGTCGAGCATCTGGTCTCGCGTCAGCGCATTCTCCGGGTGGCCGTCGCAGTCGGTCCAGGCCCAGAACTTCTCCAGGATCCAGGCGGCCTGCGCGGCCGGCGAATCGACCAGGCCGTAGCCCACGGTCTGCGGGCGCGTGCTCTGTTCCTTGGAGTAGCCCGAATCCCAGTCCCAGTAGTGCTGAAAGCCGGCGAGCGCCGACTGTTCCTGTTCGGTGAGGTCCTGCATGAGCGCTTCGCTGGGTGAGAGCAGCGGCATGTTGCTGTGCATCGCGGCACAGTGCTCGGTCTCGGACAATGCCATGGCATGGGTCACTGCCGAGCCCCAGTCGCCGCCCTGGGCGACGTAGCGCTCGTACCCGAGGCGCGCCATGAGCTGGCCCCAGGCGCGGCCGATGCGCTCGATGCCCCAACCCGGCGCGGTCGGCTTGCCCGAGAAACCGAAGCCGGGCAGGGCGGGGCAGACGACGTGGAAGGCGTCTGCGGCGTCGCCGCCGTGCTGCGTCGGGTCGGTGAGTGGCCCGATGACGTCGAGGAACTCGATGATTGAACCCGGCCAGCCGTGCGTCATGATCATCGGCATGGCGTCGGCATGGGGAGAGCGGGCGTGGATGAACTGGATATCGAGGCCGTCGATTGCGGTGATGAACTGCGGCAGGTCGTTCAGCCGGGCCTCGCAGCGCCGCCAGTCGTAGTCGGTACGCCAGTACTCGCAGACTTCCTGAACATAGGCGAGCGGTACGCCCTGGCTCCAGTCGTCGGGCGTCTCGCGATCGGGCCAGCGCGTCTCGCTCAGGCGTCGCTTCAGGTCATCGAGCGCGCCGGACGGGATCTCGAATCGGAACGGACGAATGTCACTCATGGCGGGGCTCCTCCTCGGCGCCGTGGCCCGGCGCGATTGCGATGTCCAGAGGAGGCAGTAGACGTTCGTAACGGCGGTCCGTCAAGGCACGCAGGAAGGCGACGAGGTGCCGCACGCGCGTATCGTCGAGCGGTTGGCCGCGGCCGAGCAGCGCCTGCTCGATGGTGTGCGGGAAAGGGCGCGTTCCCCAGGAGCGCCCGGTCTCGGGGTTGATGCGTACCTCGGCGTTGTCGACCAGGTACTGGTTGTAGAACTTGAGCGCGGTGGCGAGTTCGGCGAACACGCCGTTGTGCATGTAAGGCGCGGTGACCGCGACGTTGCGCAGTGTCGGTGTGCGGAAGCGTCCCATCGCGGTCGTAGCGTCGACGGCCGGGTTGGCACCGAGGCCGGGGTCGTCCGTGGCATCGGCGAGCGCCGGGTTCGCCGGTACGCCGATGTTGTGGTAGCGGTGATCGGTGAACGTTTCGCGTGCCTGCACCCGGTTCGCTTCGAGCAGGTGGCACTGCATGCAGTTGGTCAGGTCGGAGAAGAACAGGCGCCGGCCGAGCTCTTCCTCGATGGTCAGCGCGATCTCGCCGGCGAGGAAACGGTCGTAGCGCGAATCGTAGGCAAGGAACGGCGGGCCCTGTTCGAACGCGGCGATCGCCGCGGTGACGGCGGCCATGCCATCGCGTTCGTCGGCCAGCACCCCGGCGCCGAAGTGGCGTTCGAGTTCGTCCACGTACCACGCGTTCTCGCGCACCCGCTCGAGCACTGCGCCGTGATCGGCCAGCGCCATCTCGCGCGGGTCGACGAGCGGGGCGGCTGCCTGCGTTGCGAGGGTCGCGGCGCGTCCGTCGAGAAACAGGCCGCCGCGGGCCTCCCCGTCGGCGTCGACGCCGAACGGCGGCACGGTCGCGGCATAGGCGATCGAGGGCGCGTTGCGCGTGCCCAGCGACACGCCGTCGTCGCCGAGCGAGACCGCGCCTGCGACGCCGTTGTCGCGGGCGTCGGCGAACGCGTGGGCGGGATCGTGACAGGTCGCGCAGGACTGGGTGCCACGCGCCGACAGCCGGGTGTCGAAGAACAACGCACGACCGAGCGTGGCGAGGCTGTCACCGGCGGCCAGCGCGGCGGCCGGCAGCAACGGGGCGAGCAGAATGGGGACCAGCAGTGGAACGAGACTTGCGCGCATCGGACGGTGGCCAGGGATGCCGCGCCGGCGGCGCCGGCGCGGGTGGTCGAGGTCACCAGTTTAACCGCAGCGCGCAGGCTGCGGGCACGACTACATCTCGAACTCGACGCCGACGAACCAGGTGCGATCGAGGCCCGGCCGTGCCCCGTGTGGCTGGCGCGAGACGATGTACTCGGCATCGAACAGGTTCTGCACGCCGGCATAGGCCTTGACACGCGGTTCGATCATCACCCAGCCACCGAGGTCGACGACCTCGTAGCTGTCGGTCTTGCCGAAACGGGCGTCGGGCTGACCGGCGCCGTTGACTTCCATGTCGACATTACTGGCGCTCGTATACGTATCGTCGACGAAGGTTGCATTGACGGACAAGCCCCAGCGACCGAAGTCGAGGCGCGAACCGATGTTGAGCTGGTACTCGGGGATGTACGGCACTTCGTTACCCTCGGCGCCGAAGCTGAAGATCGACTCCGGATCGGTCGAGACGGCGTCGTTCTGCTGGGTCGCGTCGGTCCACGTGAACGCGACGTCGTAGGTGTTGGAGAAACCCCAGCCCTGGGCGCGGCCGAGGTCGAATGCGCCGGACAGCTCGAGCCCGTAGGATTCGACTTCGCCGAAGTTCTCGTCGATGCCGGTACCCGTGCCGCCGATGTTGCTGACCACGATGAGATCTTCGAACTCGGTATAGAACCCGACGGCTTCACCGCTCAGCACGCCGCGGCCGTCCGCGTAGCGCAGGCCGAGTTCGTAGCCGATGCTCGTTTCCTCCTCGAGACCCGCGAGAGCGCCGCCGGGCGAGGGCGGTGAGACGCCGAAGTGCACCCCGGCAAAGGCCTGCCAGGCGTCCGTCAGCTGGTAGCCCGCGCCGATGCCGCCGGAGAGCAGGTCGAGCGATTCGTCGCCGCCGGTGCGCCCCGGGCGCTTGTCGCGCAGCTCGAGATCGAGCGTCTCGAAACGGATACCCGGCGTGAACCACCAGCGTCCCAGCTCGATACGGTCCTGCAGCCACACGGCGACTGCCTCGACTTCGGCCTCGCGGTTGTCCTGGCTGCCCGGGGCGCCGCGGGCGACGCCGGTGATCGCGCCGCTGTTCGATTGCGCGTAGATGTCCTGCTTCTGGAAGCGGTCCTCGAGGTCGTTGTGATAGCGCACGCCGAGCGTCAGCGCATGCCGGACGGCGCCGAGCGCGAAGCGCAGTACACCTTCCGACTGCACGCCGTAGGAGTAGTACTCGCGATCGTTGGCACGTACGCGCAGGTCACAGGCGAGGTTGCCGCGCAGGCAGGCGAGTCCGTCGCCCGGCGTGAGCGCGGCAGCGCCGGCGAGAGCGGCCGAGAGGTCGAGGTTCTGCCCGCTGCCACCGATGTCGCGAATGTCGTTCAGCTTGTACCAGTTGCGCGCGAACTTGTTGTAGTAGGCCGTTGTCACGAGGTCGAAGTTGTCGCTCGGCGAGATGAAGTGCCGCAGGTAGCTGCGATGCTGCTCGGAGGTGATGTTGTCGAAGCGCGAGGCGCTGTAGCGTCGATTGGCGTCGTCGCGAAAGTCGCGCGTGGCAAGCCCGAGGTAGGTCTCGTCGGCGTCACGATCGGTGAAGCCGTACTTGAACTCGAAGCGCTGGTAGACCGGCGAAGCGGGCTCCCAGAACAGTTTCACCATCGGCTCGATGTTGCTGAAACCCGTCTCGCCCGTGCGATCGAAGCCAGGCGCGGCGTCGATCGTCTTGAAGCCATCAGTGTCGCGCAGGTAGAACTCGGCGAGATAACCGACGCGGCCGCCGGCCAGCTCGACGGTGTTGCCGTGGAAGGCGTGGGTGCGATACTCGTCGTCGTCACCGTACTGCGCACGCAGATAGGTGCGGCGGTCCTCGGGGATCGGCGTCGACAGGTAGTTGATGGTGCCGCCGGTGGTGTGCGGACCGTACTTGATCTGGCTCGATCCCTTGAGGATCTCGATCCCGGCCATGCGGCCGGTGGTGGGCGAGTAGTAGGCCGAAGGGGCGGCGTAGGGCGCCGGCGCGGCGAGCACGCCGTCTTCCATCAGCGTGACCTTGGCGCTGCGCGAGGTGTCGACACCGCGCAGGCTGATGTTGGGGAACAGGCCATAACCGTCTTCTTCGCGGACGTAGACACCGGGTACGCGGCGCAGTGCGCGGTTGACGTCGTCGTAAGCCAGCTCGCGAATGTCACGCGTGCCCACGACGTGGGCCGAACCGGGGATGTCGTAGACCTTGTCGCGCTTGCCGATCACCAGCACCTGGTCGAGCACGCCCCGTGTCGCACCGTCTGCGGCGGCGGCTGCAGTGGAAATAGTGGGTGTCCCGAATGCGGCGAGGGCGAGCAGCAGCGTGCCGGCGCGACGGTGACGGTGACGGTCGGAGAGAGGCGGGCTCATCGAATTACTCCAGCGGGTTCGTGGGCGGGTAAAGCCGTGCATGGCGGTGAAATAGCGGCCGCGATGGTATAGAGAATGAGAACGCGTAGCAATTAGATTCGCGTGAATATTTGATCCCGGCGCCGCGTCTGCCTCCGGGCCGCACCCGCAGGGCAGCGCGCAGCGCCATGGCGCCGCGCGCCGCCGCCGTGGGACAATCCCGCGCCATGCCAGCCATGCCTCATTCCGACCTGCCGCTCGCCGGCCTGCGTGTCATCGACCTGACGAGCGTCCTGTTCGGGCCCTACACGACGCAGATGCTGGGCGATCTGGGCGCCGAAGTGATCAAGGTCGAGGCGCCCGACGGCGACGTCACACGTGCCATCGGGCCGGCCCGCAACCCCGGCATGGCGGCCGCGTTCCTCGGCAGCAACCGCAACAAGCGCAGCATCGTGCTCGATCTGAAGCGAGCGCCGGCACGCGAGGCGCTGTGGCAGCTGATCGGCGGCGCCGACGTATTCGTGCACAACATCCGGCCGCAGAAAGTCGCCGCGCTCGGCTTCACGCCGGATGCGGTCCTCGCGCGCAAGCCGGACATCGTCTACGGCGCCCTGCACGGCTACCTCGAGGACGGCCCGTACGCCGGCCGCCCCGCCTACGACGACGTCATCCAGGGCGAGTGCGGTGTCGCGCATGCGTTCGCGCTGCGCGACGGCGAGCCGGCGCTGGCACCGACCGTGATTGCCGACAAGAGTGCGGGGCTGGTCGCCGCCACGGCGTTGACCGCGGCCCTGGTCAAGCGCTTCCGCCGTGGCCGCGGGGTCTACGTCGAGGTCGGCATGTTCGAGGCGATGGCCGCCTACACGCTCGTCGAGCACCAGTTCGGCGCGAGTTTCGTGCCGCCGGAGGGACCGGCCGGCTATACGCGCGTGATCTCCGCTGAACGCCGGCCCTTCCGCACGCTCGATGGTTACCTGTGCATGCTTGCCTACACCGACCGCCAGTGGCAGGCTTTCTGGCAGCTCGCCGGACGGCCCGAAATGGCTCGCGATGCGCGCTTCACCACCATGGCCGAGCGCACGCGCAACATCGACGTGCTGTATGCGGCCGCCGGCAGCGTGCTGGCCGAGCGCACGACGCAGGAGTGGCTCGCACTGCTCGCCGAAGCCGAGATCCCGTGCGGGCGCATCAATACGTTCGAAGACCTGCGCAGCGACAGCCATCTCGCGGCGGTCGGATTCTTCCGCCCGCTCGCGCATCCCAGCGAGGGTGCGCTCGAGGTGCCCGATCCCGGCGTGCGTTTCGACCGCGCGGCGCTACCCGTACGTCACCCGCAACCCGGACTGGGTGCCGACGGCGCCGCGATTCTGCGCGAGCTCGGGCTCGACGAGGCGACCATCGCGGCCGCGCTGGGTACCACGCGCGATGCCGACGCGGCGGATGATCCGAGCGTCAACATAGGCTAGATTCCCGAGCCCTGAGCTGCCCCGCCACCCGGTGCGCGGGCGCCTGGGCCGACGACACAGTTTCGATAGGGGGAGACATGGCAGCAAGCGGACCACTGGTAGGCTACAAGGTAATCGAGCTGGCGGGCATCGGGCCGAACCCGATGTGCGCGATGATGCTCGCCGACATGGGCGCGGAGGTGATCCGCGTCGATCGTCTGAGCGACGCGGGGCTGGGCATCAAGGTCGATCCGAAGTTCGGCCTGCTCAATCGCGGCCGGCGCTCGATTGCCGTCGACCTCAAGTCTGCCGAGGGGGTCGCGCTGGTGCTCGACCTGGTCGCCCAGGCCGATGTCCTCATCGAGGGCTTTCGCCCCGGTGTCACCGAGCGTCTCGGGCTCGGACCCGACGAGTGCCTGGCGCGCAACCCGAAGCTGGTCTACGGGCGTGTCACCGGTTGGGGACAGGATGGCCCGCTGGCCAAGGCCGCCGGCCACGACATCAACTACATTTCCCTCACCGGCGCCGCGTACGCCATCGGCCGTGCCGACCAGCCGCCGTCGCCGCCGCTCAATCTCGTCGGCGACTTCGGCGGCGGCGGCATGCTGCTCGCGCTGGGCGTGGTGAGCGCCCTGCTCGAAGCGCAGAAGTCCGGCCGGGGCCAGGTCGTCGACGCCGCCATGACCGATGGTGCGGCGGCGTTGATGGCCGCACTTTACGGCCTGCACGCTTCCGGCTACTGGACCGACGAGCGCCAGGGCAACGTGCTCGATGGCGGTGCGCATTTCTATAACGCCTACGAGACCAAGGACGGCAAGTTCATTTCCATCGCCTCGATCGAGAAGAAGTTCTACCAGGAGTTTCTCGAGCGCACCGGCTTCGAGGATCCCGAGCACGCTGCGCACCGCGATCGCGGGCAATGGGCGGAGAACCGGGAGAAGATGGCGGCGCTGTTCAAGACCAGGACACGTGACGAGTGGTGCGAGGTGCTCGAGGGAACGGACGTCTGTTTCGCCCCGATACTGTCGCTGTCCGAAGCGCCCTCGCACCCGCACAACGTTGCCCGCGGTACGTTCCTCGAGCTCGATGGCGTGACGCAGCCGGCACCGGCGCCACGCTTCAGCCGCACGCCGTCCAAGATCCAGAAAGGCCCTTCGGCCGACGGCGTCGATACCGAGGCGGTTCTGTCCGACTGGGGCTACGACGCTGCTCGCATCGCCGCGCTGCGCAGCGCCAAGGTGATTCCCTGAGGCTGCCCGCCGCGCACGCGGCGTCGGCCGTTGCGCGTGGCGAACGGCCGCGCCCGTGCATTCAGCACACGCGGTAACGGGCGACGGCGTCCTCGTCCCAGAGCAAACCGCAGCCCGGGGTTTGACGGATCAGCGCGCGGCCGTTGCGGATGTCGAGCGGCTCGCGCAGCACCGGCGCCGCCCAGTCCATGTACTCGAGGTAATGTGCGGTCGGTGACGCGGCCAGCAGGTGCGCGCTGATCTCGGGGAACAGGTGACTCGACAGCGGCAGGTCGTGAACCGCGGCGAGGGTTGCCGCGCGCAGCCACCCGCTGACACCGCCGATGCGTTGCACGTCCGGCATGTAGAGGCCCGCCGCACCGGCGGCGATTGCCTTGTCCATCTCGCCCACGCCACGCAGGTTCTCGCCGAGCTGCACCGGCGTGCGTACCTGCGCGCGCACCATCGCCGCGTTGCGCCAGTCGTCATGGCGGACCGGCTCTTCGAACCAGTAGAGTCCCTCGTCGTCGAGTGCGCGGCAGCGGGCGAGGGCCTCGTGCGCACTGAGTGACTGGTTGAAGTCACTCATCACGCGCACCGAGTCCGGCAGGGCGGCGCGCACCTTCCGCACGGCGCGCAGATCGGCGGCGAAATCGGCCCGTCCCAGGCGCAGCTTGACCGCATCGTAGCCGCCTTCGGCGACCAGCGCCTCGGCTTCCTCGCCGAGCGTGTCCGGATCGGCAATCCACAGGCCGCAGGAGTTATAGGCGGGCACGCTGTCCGGCGTCGCCCCGAGCAGGCGCGCGAGCGGCATGCCGGCAACCTGGGCGTGGGCGTCCCACGCCGCCATGTCGAGCGCGGCGAGCGCCTGGCCGAGCAGCCCCTGGCTGTCCTGCAGGGTCACGCGGCCGCGCAGCAGCCGCTCGAGCGTGAGCGGTGCCGCGCTCTGTCCGACGGCTATCTCGGACAGGGCGTCGAGCGTGGCCACGGTCGGCGCGAGCATCGCGCGGGTGAAGGCGAACAGGTAGGCACGGCCGACGATGCCGGCATCGATGTGCAGATCAACGAGCACCAGCGGCGCGCCGTCGATGCGTCCGCTGGCGGCAACCGGTGCGCGCCGCATCGGCACGAGCACGCCGCGCGCGCTCAGTTTGGTGATGACAGGCGTGGTCACGGCGGGCTCCTCGGGAACGCTCGGGTGGTTTGCGGACTGGAGGCGCGGGCAGCGCCGCTGCGCCGAAGCGGCCGGGGCCGGTTCGAGCCGTTGCGACGGGCAACGCCCTCGGCACGCGTCAGGCCCACCCACGCTACCACGGAACGACGGGCAGCCGCCTGCCGTGTCCCTACAGCGCCGGCTGCCGGCCACGCACGTGGCGCGCGCGCGCGGTGCTATCATCGCCGCAACCCGGCTTCCGAGTCTGCCATGCGTGCCTTGCTTCGAATTCTCCGTCACGTCGCGGAGCGGCGCTGCCGCTGCGCGGCGCGCCTGCCCGGCCGCGCTCCGGGGGCGCTCTGCGTCTTCATGCTCGTGGCGCTGCTCGGCGGTTGCGGTGACGGCGGTGACGCCGCCGCCGCGTATCGCGCCGGTGACTATGCGCGGTCATTCGCGATCTACAGCGAGCGTGCGCGCGGCGGTGACGTCGATGCGACCAACCTGGTCGGTATCCACTATTACCTGGGGCTGGGCGTGGCGCGCGACTATGCACTCGCCGCACGCAACTTCGAGCAGGCCGCGCTGGCCAACCATGCCGATGCCCAGCGCAACCTCGGCCTGATGTACATGAACGGCCTCGGCGTGACACAGGACAACCAGCGCGCCTACGGCTGGTTCTTTCAGGCGCATACCCAGGGCAATCCGCGGGCGCGCGCCAACGTCAGGTTCCTTTCCGACAACGTCACGCCGAACGCCGGACAAAAGGCGCGGGCGTGGGTCGAAGAACAGATCCGCGCCTATGCGCACGGCGAGGTCGGGAACGCACCATGAGCGCAGCGGCGGGCTGCCATACCCCGGCCACCGAACTCGCCGCGCAGATCGCGCGCGGCGAGACCAGCCCGAGCGCGCTGCTCGAGGACTGCCTGGCGCAGATCGAACGCGTCAATCCGACCATCAACGCGATCGTCACGCTGCACGCTGACGAGGCCCGTGCGCGCGCCGCCGAACTCGACCGCGAGAGCCCGGACGTCGCGCGCCGGCCGCTGCTCGGGCTGCCGATCGCGATCAAGGACCTGGCCCTGGTGCGCGGCATGCGCACGACCTTCGGTTCGCCCATCTACCGCGATTTCGTGCCCGACGCCGACGAACTGTTCGTCAGCCGCCTGCGCGCGGCCGGTGCCAACATCATCGGCAAGACCAATACGCCGGAGTTCGGCGCCGGGTCGCAGACCTTCAACCCGGTCTTCGGCGTCACCCGCAACCCGTGGGATCCGACCCGTACCAGCGGTGGTTCGAGCGGCGGCGCCGCGGCCGCGCTCGCCAGCGGCATGCTGCCGCTGGCCGACGGCAGCGACCTCGGCGGCTCGCTGCGCAATCCCGCGGCATTCTGCAACGTGGTCGGCTTTCGCCCATCGCCCGGGCGCGTGCCTGCGTGGCCCAAGCAGTTCTCCAGCGATGCGCTCGCCGTGCACGGGCCGATGGCACGCAACGTGCCCGATGTCGCACTGCTGCTCTCGGTGATGGCCGGGCCGGACCCGCGCGTGCCGATCTCGCTGCCGCAACCCGGCGCGATGTTCCGGCGCCCACTCGATCGTGATTTCCGCGGCACGCGCGTCGCGTTCAGCCGCGACCTCGGCTATCCGGTCGATCGCCGCGTCGTCGCGGTGCTCGAACGGGCCGCGGCGGACTTCGAGGCGCTCGGTTGCACCGTGGTCGAAGCAGCCCCGGATCTCAGCGATGCGGACGACATCTTCCGCACACTGCGCGCGTTCATGTTTCTTGCCCGTGGCCGCGAGGATTACACCCATCATCGCGACCAGATGAAGGACACGCTGATCTGGAACATCGAGCAGGGCCTGGCACTGAGCGCCGATGACATCAGCCGCGCCGAAGTCGCGCGCAGCGCATTGCTCGCACGCGTCGCGGCGTTCTTCGAACAATACGAGTTCCTGCTCTGCCCGGCGACCCAGGTGCCGCCGTTCACGGTCGAGCAGGAATGGGTCCGCGAGATCGAAGGCGAGACCATGGCGACCTACCTCGACTGGATGGGCGTGTGTTGTGCGATCACGGTGACGGGCCTGCCGGCGATCTCGGTGCCGGCCGGGTTCACCGGCGACGGCTTGCCGACCGGTGCGCAGCTCGTCGGGGCGCGCTGGGGTGATTTCGGCGTACTGCAACTCGCGCATGCCTTCGAGCAGGCGACCGGCCACGGCGCGCGGCGCGCGCCACTGGGCTCATGAGCGAAACCGTCCAGGCGCGGCCGGCGGCGACGGGCTTCAGTCGAGGCGAGCGTGAACGTCTGCTGGCCCTGCGCGGGGTCGGACCGACCGTCGTCGCGCGGCTCGAGCAGATGGGGTTCGACAGCCTGGCCGCGCTCGACGGCATTTCGGCCGCGGAGATCCTCGCGGCCGGCGCGGCGCTGAGCGGCTCGAGCTGCTGGAAAGCGAGCCCGCAGGCGCGCGCGGCGATCGCCGCGGTGCTAGACCTCGCCGCTGCGCAGGGCGCAGTGGCACGGGGCGGGCAGGTCGCGGCCAGGAGCGAAGCCGATGAGTGAGCACGACGACGATGCCGGCCTGCCGCCGGGCCTCGGCCGTCTGCTGCGGCTGCAGGCGCGACGCTCCGCACCGATGGTGCGTGGCGAACCGCCTTATTGCTCGTTTTGCGGGCGCGGTCGCAACGAGTACCAGCGCATCGTCGGCGGCCCCAAGGTCATGATCTGCAATGACTGCCTGGCCGATGCCCGGACCGCTCTCGACGCCGGCGAAGAATGAGCCGGGGTGGCGCTGCTGTCGCGCCCGGTGGTCGCGGTGAGCCCGCGCAGGCTCAGGGTGCCCCGGCCAGCAGTTGGTCGACCAGCTCTTCGAACGCGAACAGGTCGAAGGGCTTGCTGACGTAGCGGGTGGCACCGGCGGCCAGGCCGCGCGCACGGTCGGTTTCCGAGGCGTAACCCGAGACCAGCACGATGGGCAGCGTGGCCGTAGCCGCGGACGCGCGCAGCGCGGCGCAGATCTCGATGCCGTCGGGGCCGGGCATCGCGACGTCGAGGATCAGCAGATCGGGGGTGGCGGCGGCCAGCCGTTCGAGGCAGGATGCGCCGTCGCCGACCAGTTCGAGATCGTAGCGATCCTCGAACAATTCGACGTATATCGCACGATTGGTCGGTTCATCGTCAGCGATCAGCAGGCGTGCCCGTTTCGTCGCACCGGTGGTCAAGAATTGCTCTCCATGGCCGACATCATTGGGCCTTGAGACCGACATTTCAATCCAGCAGGGTTACCGCAAGCGTGGCCAAGCCGCAGACCAGCCCTCTCTTTCGCTCGCGCCGCCGTGGCCGCGACGCGCGCCGCGGGTGGCGCGCGTGAACGCGGCGGCGCCCAGCGCGTACGTGCCGACCGGCCAGTCGGTGCATGCGGACCTGCTCGGATTGGTTGCCGATTTCGTCTTCGAGCTCGATGCCGAAGGCCGCTTCACGCAGCTCGACGCATATGGCGCGAAGGTGCTCGGCCATGCGCCGGGCGTCTTGCTCGGACGCCGTTTGCGGGACCTCGTACGCTCCGGGGAGGCCGGCGGAGACGAGGAGACTGCGGCGAACCTGCTGCAGGCGCTTGCCAGCCAACGTGATGTCGAAGCCTGGTTCGAGTGTGCCGACGGAACCATCAGTTGCCTGCAGCTCAATGCGATGCCGGCCCAGGGATCCGGCTTGCGTGGGGTTGCCCGGGACATCACCGCGCAGCGTGCGGTGGAAGACGACCTCAGCCAATCGGCGCAGAAGCTCGCAATGCACGTCGCGCAGACGCCGTTCGGGGTGATCGGTTTCGATCGCGAGTTCCGCGTGACCGAATGGAACCCCGGCGCCGAGCGCATTTTCGGCTACACCGCGGACGAAGCTCGCGGCCGTCGTCCCGCCGAGATCATCCTCGACAGCGACAGTGCGCTGCCGGTCGACGAGGTGTGGGCGGCGCTGCTCGCCGGCGCGCGCGATCAGAAGAGCATCAACGAGAACATCACGAAGTCCGGCGAGACGATCGTATGCGAATGGCACAACACGCCGCTGGTAGACGGCAGCGGGCAGGTCATCGGCGTAACCTCGCTGTGCCAGGACGTGACCGCTCGCATCGAGCAGGAACGTGCGTTGCTCGCGGCACGTCATCGCGCCGACCGCGCCAACGCCCTCAAGTCAGAGTTCCTGGCGCGCCTGTCGCACGAGCTGCGCACGCCCCTGCACGGGATCCTGAGTTTCGCCCAGCTGGGCCTGCGGCGCGCCGGCAGCGTACCGGCCGCACGGCTGGCGGGCTACTTCGAGCAGATCGTCGACAGCGGCCATCGTCTCGAGGCCATGCTGGTCGACCTGCTCGATATCGGCAAGCTCGAGGTCGGCCGCATGACGCTGCGCTTCGAGAAGCACGATTTTCGCGCGATCGTCGAAGCCTGTATCGCCGAGCAGCGCGGCGCGATCGGCGCGCGGCGCATCCGCCTGAGGACGCACTGGCCGGAGGCCGGGTTGCCGGCCGTGAACTGCGACCGTATCCGCCTCGGCCAGGTCGTGGTCAACCTGCTCGGCAACGCGCTGCGGCATACGCCCGAGTGCGGCCGCATCGACATCACCGTCACCGCTGTCGAGGTGTCCGGCGCGAACATGACGCGCCGCTCCGGGCTGCGTTTCGAAATCGCCGATACCGGCCGCGGCATTGCCGAGGACGAGCTCGAGCACATCTTCGGCACGTTCGCGCGCGGGCGCGACGTCGCCGATGTCCCTGGCGGGAGCGGCCTCGGGCTGGCCATCGCGCGCGAACTGGTGACTCTGCACGGGGGACACATCGACGCCTGCAACAACGCGAACGGAGGCGCGACGTTCGGATTCTCGATCCCCTTCGAGCCGCCGCTCGCCGAGCCGGCCGGCGACTGATCCCGTTTCTCAGTCCATCGCCATCAAAGGAAAATCGATCTCCAGGCCCAGGTAGGCCTGCGCGACGCTCGCGTAGCGCGCCTGCGCTCCGAACGCATGGCGCGCGATGACTTCACTGTCACGTAGTGCGCGTTCGAGCGGGTTGCCGCACCGTATCGAGGCGCTGCCGAGCGCGCGGGCCAGTTGGTGACAGGCGCTCGCGCAAGTCTGCAGCACGTGCGTGGTGACGAGGAAGAGGTCGGCCTTGTCGGTGAGCGTGAAAGCGCGCTCGGCGCGAACCTGCGCCCAGGCCTGCGCGAGGCTTTCGTGCAGGTAGGCGCGCGCCGCGCGCGCGCTCGCGCGTGCCTGGCCCAGCGCCAGTTGGACGAGCGGACGCGTTGCCGCGGGCGCGTCGCTGGCAAACGGCCGATGCGAGCCGGCCTGCGCCTCGGCAGCATCGAGCGCGCCGCCGATCACTCCCAGGCTGACCGGGGGGAACGTCACCGTGATGAGCGCCTCGGGCAAGCGGTATAGCGGGCCGTCGAACAGGCCATTGGCAACCCGCTCCCCAGCGAGATCGACGCCGCGGTGGCGCGGCACGAAGACGTCGGCGGCCGTGATCGTGTTGCTCGCGGTGCCGCGCATGCCGAGCGTGTCCCAGTCATCCTCGACGTGCAGGTGCGTTGCGGGGTGGAACAGGAGCAGCAAGCGTCCGTCGGCCATGGCGGTATGGGCGACCCAGTCGGCGACACGGCAGTTGCTCGCGAACGGCACGCTGCCCGAGACGCGCCAACCACCGTCGACGGCGCGTGCTGCCATGGGGCGGTTGAAGGTCTCGCAGACGATCGGATCCGCATCTGCGGAGAATACTTCTTCGACCAGCTCGCGCGTGGCGAGGCGCAGGTCAAAGGTCGTGTTGGCCACGCTCATCATGAGCCAGCCACAGGCGCTGTCGATACGCGAAACGGCTTGCGCGACGCGCGCGTAGGCCAGCGGGTCGAGTTCACGGCCGCCCAGGGCGCGCGGCCGCCACAGCCCGAGCAGGCCGGCTTCCCGCATCAGGGCGACCGCCCGCGGCGCGAGTACGCCGTCGCGCTCGGCGCTCGCGGCGGCTTCCGCCAGCGGGCGAGCGATCGCGGAGAGGTCGAAGGCGGTCTCTTGTGCGTGTTCACTGTGCGTTGCAGCTTGCATCATCGTCTTTCTCCAGCGTTTCGCACCAGCGTGCCGTGCACGCGCCATTCTGACTACTACACTTTCTGGAGTTGGCAGGGAGTAGCGAGGGCGCGAGGATGCAGCCATGACAAGTGGATACGGCCAGTATTGCCCCCTGGCGCTCGCCGCCGAGATCTTCGGCGAGCGCTGGACACTGCTCGTGCTGAGCCGCCTGCTCGATGGCTGCACGCGCTTCAACGATATTCACCGCGGTGTGCCACGCATCTCGGCGAGCCTGCTGTCGCAGCGCCTCAAGAGCCTCGAGCGCGCCGCGATCGTCGAGAAGCGGCAGGTGCCGGGTACGCGCGCCAGCGAATACATCCTCACGCCGGCGGGGCGCGAACTCGAACCCATGCTCGAGATGCTCGCGGTATGGGGGCAGCGCTGGGCGCGCGACATGAGCCTCGATGATCTCGACGTGCGGTTTCTCGCCTGGAGCATGCATACCCGGGTCGACCCGAGCGTCATGCCGCCGGGCCGCACGGTCGTCGAGTTTCGCTTCAGCGACGGTCCTGATGGCGACTGCACGTTCTGGATCGTCAACGAGGACGACGAGGTCGAGATGTGTCTGAAGGACCCGGGTTACGATGTCGACCTGCTGGTCGAGGCCGCGTTGCCGCGCTTCATCGAGACCTGGCGCGGATTTCGTCCGCTCGACGCCGAGCTCGCCAGCGGCCGCATTCGTCTCGCCGGGCCGCCCCCGCTCAAGCGGGCGTTCCCGCGCTGGCTCCTGCTGAGCAGCCTGGCGCACGTGACGCGCCAGCGCCCCGGACGCGAGCGCGTCACCGCGCGGCGCGCGCAGCGTCATTGATGCCGGATGCCGCGCGCGCCGCGTGACGGCTCGCTGGAGATGCCCTCAGAATGCCGGGAACAGGCGGTCCTTGGGATACTCCGCGCCGGCGACATGGCGCGCGGTCATCGCACGCACCATCTGATAGACGCGGATGCGGAACGCCGGATCGGCGGAAAAGCGCAGGTAGCTGTCCTTGCCGCTGATGCCGTAGTCTTCCTTGAGCCAGTCCATCATGTTGTCGCAGGCGTCGTATACCGCGTGCTCGAGCGGCAGGTTGATGCCCACGGCGACGATCGAGTCGGGTTTGTCGATGCGAACACAGGGCAGGCGCTTGTTCTTTACCACCTCGCAGGTGAGCTGAACCGTTGCACGGGTCTCGTCGGCCAGCGCGGTGAACTCGGTATCGCCCTGGCCGCCATGCACGTCACCGACGTAGAGCAGCGCGCCCTCGTGGTAGCTGTTGAGGTAGACGGTATGTCCGGCGCGAATGTCGCGGCAGTCGATGTTGCCGCCGAAGGCGCCCTGGCCGAGCAGCGAGGTGTGCACCTCGCGTTCACTGCACGTCGCGAGCGTGCCGATGAACGGTTGCAGGTCCCAGGTCAGCTTGTCGGAATAGCGGCCCTTGCCGTCGCGCGTGGTGCCGGACGGTCCCGGCAGGTGCTCGATGACCTGCACGTGCGCCTCGGCACAATCGGCCCACTTGCGCGAATCGGCGAGCGGGCCGACGCCGGGGATGATCCCGGTGAAGCCGTAGCGCCACGGCTCGACGAAGTCGATGTGCACGGCGAGAACGTCGCCGGCTTCGACCCCGCGCACGTAAATCGGACCGACCACCGGGTTGAAGAACGGCGGTGAGCCCTTGTGCAGTTCGTCCATGTGCGGGTCATTGACCATGCGATGGACCGTCGGCGCATCGCTGTCATCGGCGATCATGCCGGTCAGGGCATCGTCGGTTTCGACCTGGAAGGATTCCCCGAGCCCGACTTCGAGCACCGGCTCGTCGTGGTAGTCGAAGGCATAGCGGGTCACGCTCCCGCGTGTGATCTTCTGCATCGTTGTTCTCCCCCGTTGTGGGCGGGCGCCACTACACGGCCCGCGCCTCGATGGTAATGCGCCGGCGAGGCGATGACGACCACGGGCGCTTTCATGTGGATGGTCGCCGGCGGCCGGGCCGTGCTCGTCATGGCCATCGGCCGCAGTCCCCCCGTCGTGGCGAGACGCGGCCGACCGATCGCCGAGCGCGACGCGCAGGACAGCGCATCAGCGTGCCGCGAGCGTGACCGGCAGGCCGTAGCGCGGCTTGTAGGTCACCACCGGCAGCGGCACGACCGGATGACCGGGACGCGGGTGGACCCGGAAGTGCTGCAGGAGCTGGGCCAGCACGAGCTGGATTTCGAGCATCGCCATGCCGGCGCCGATGCACGCGCGCGGGCCGGCCGCGAACGGCAGGTAGGCATAGGAATGGCGTGACTGCGAGCGGTTCGGCGCGAAGCGCTCGGGGTCGAAGCGTTCCGGATCCGGCCAGTAGTCCGGATGACGATGCAGGCTGTACATCGTGATCGAGAGATAGGCACCGGCGGGAATGCGGTAGCCGCCGAAAGCGGTCGGTTCGGTGGCGCGGCGCGCAATGCCCCATACCGGCGGGTAGAGTCGCATCGACTCCTGCACGACCTGCTTGAGATAGGGGAGTTGCGCAAGGTCGGCGCTCTGCGCGGGGCGTCCACCGAGCACGCCGTCGAGCTCCTCGACGAGCCGTTGCTCGACGTCCGGGTTCTGCGCGAGCTGGTAGAAGGTCCAGGTCAGCGCGGTGGCCGAGGTCTCGTGGCCCGCCAGCATGAGGGTGATGATCTCATCGCGCATCTGCGCTTCGTCCATGCCTTCGCCGGTTTCCTCGTCACGCGCGGCGAGCAGGCGGTGAACGATGTCGCCGGGCGCGCCGCCGCCCTCGCGATGCAGGGCGACGAGGCCATCGACGATAGCGTCGAGGCGCCCCTTGATGCGCGCGAAGCGACGGTTGCTCGGTACGGGCAGCCACGGAAACAGCGTGAGCAACGCGGAGAGCTTCATCGGATGCTGGTTGAGTACATCGAGGATGCCGACCATCTCGTCGGCGACCTCGTCGATGTCGGCGCCGAACAGCGTGCGGCTGACAACCTTGAACGTGACCCGGCTCATGTCGCGTTCGAGCCACACGGTCTCGTCGCTGCGCCGGGTACGCCAGTCGGCGACGAGCTCGGCGGTCATGTCGTTGATGACGTCGTCGAAGGTGTCGATGTGGCGGTTGGCGAAGACCGGTTGCATGAGGCGGCGCTGACGCGCCCAGTCGGGGCCGTCGTTGGTGACCAGGCCGCGCCCCAGCGTGCGCGCGATCACGCGGTAGTCGATGGTGTTCTTGGTGTACTGCGGCCAGGCCCGGGTCAGGATCTGCCGCACATGGTCGGGATGGTTGATGCAGTAGACCGGGAAGGCGCCGCGAAACCGCACGACGTCGCCGTACTCGCGGATCAGCCCGTAGATGTACTGCGGCGGACTGGTGCGGAAAGCCTCGTGGATGCGGTACCACGGTGGGCCGGGCGGTAAGGGCAGGTCGGTGGGCGAGGCGGGGTTGCTGGCGGCCATGGACGTTCGTCGCTCTGTGGGGCTGTTCGCATCCTAAGTTCGCCGTACGGCGACCGCAAAGCCCGCGTGCGTGGCGCCGCCGCCGCCGGACGACCGATGCTGCAGCGCCAAAAGTGTCTGACACTTTTGCGCAAGAATTGACCAGTGGGGCGGGCGAGAGTGTCTGACACTCTTGCTCGGATTCTAGCCAGGCCGTGTCGCGACGATATCGGCGGGGGGAAGGGATGGGGCCGGTGACGTGGCTGCCACCGGCCCGGAGGGCGTCGCGACCGCCTTACTTGCGGAAGTGCGGTATTACGTCCTTGGCGAACATTTCCATGCTGTTGCGGATGTGGTTCGGGGCGAGACCCGACAGGGCCATGCCGCACACGAGGTGCGTGACGCGGCCGCGCTTGCGGTAGTCGGCGATCATCTCGCGCACGTCGGCCGGGGTGCCGACCAGGGCGGGTTCGCCGAAGACGTCGAACTCCTGCTTGCGGATGATCTCGTCGACCGACGGAATGCCCTCGGCCGCCTTCTCGTCGCCGGGCTTGTCGGCGGCCTCGGCGAACCACTCGGCGTACTTGCTGGCCGTGTAGTGCAGCGGCTTGGCCGCGTTCTCCCAGGCCTGCTCGCGGCTCGGCGCGACGTGCACCCAGCGCAGCTGTGCGGTCATGTACTCCTGCGGGTTGCGGCCGGCGGCCTCGAGGCAGGCGTCGTAATGTTCGACCAGCGCCGGCGGGCCGACGACCTGGAAGTGACAACCCATCTTGGCCGCGCGCTCGATCGCTTTCGGTGCCAGCGCGCCGATCCAGATCGGCACGTGCGGCCGCTGCACGCACGGCGGCACGATCTTGATGTCCTTGAGGTAGTTGTACTTGCCCTCGTAGGACACCGTCTCGCCGGACAACAGGCGCTGCATGATCTCCACGCCCTCGCGCAGGCGCGCGCCCCGGGTGGTGTGGTCGATGCCCTGGTCCTCGAATTCCTTGCGGCGATAGCCCAGGCCGACGCCGAGGTCGAAACGTCCGTTGGAAATGAGATCGACCGTGGCCGAATCTTCGGCGATGCGAATCGGGTTCTGCAGGGGCAGCAGGATGAGGAAGGTGCCGATGCGGATGCGGGTCGTGCGCGCGGCTACGGCGCCGGCGATCGTGCACAGCGACGGCGAGTAGCC
>Ga0180436_10000264_pt1 | contig 55632 bp, 37 predicted proteins | sample SS_ome_2_FD_132434 | JGI IMG/M metagenome (GOLD analysis project Ga0180436, IMG submission 132434) | Hypersaline lake sediment archaeal communities from the Salton Sea, California, USA - SS_3_S_2 metaG | ecosystem: Environmental > Aquatic > Non-marine Saline and Alkaline > Hypersaline >...
AGCCTTCTCCGGCGAGCCCGAAGGGCGAGCTTCTTCGCCGAGCGCGAAGCGCTCGGCGCTCTGTGGTCCTCTCCGGCGCGCAGCGCCGGCTCTGTGGAGCGCCCGAAGGGCGCGCCTCTGTGCTCCTCCGGAAGCCACCAAGTGGCCACGACCAGAGTCTGTGGCCCTAGTACCCCTTCGCCTCGAGCCAGCGCTCGCAATCGATCGCGGCCTGACACCCCATCCCCGCCGCCGTCACGGCCTGGCGGTACACGTGATCGGCCACGTCGCCGGCGGCGAACACACCATCCAGCTTCGTCTTCGTCCCGTTCTTCACGACCAGGTACCCGAGGTCGTCGGTCTCGAGCTGACCGTTCAGGAAGGCCGTGTTCGGCTGGTGCCCGATCGCGAGGAACATCCCGCCACAGCTCTGCACGCTCTCCTCACCGTTCTGCGTGTCGACCAGACGCACGCCGGTGACCTTGCCCTCGCTCACGTCGAGAACCTCCTTCACCTCCTTGTTCCAGAGGAACTCGATCTTCGGGTTCTCGAACGCGCGCTCCTGCATGATCTTGCTCGCGCGCAGCGTGTCGCGGCGGTGCACCACGTAGACCTTCGAAGCGAAGCGCGTCAGGAACTGCGCCTCTTCCATCGCCGTGTCGCCGCCGCCGACCACGACCAACTCGCGATCCTTGAAGAACGCTCCGTCGCAGGTCGCACAGGCCGACACGCCCTTGTTCCGCAGCAGCGTCTCGGACTCGAGGCCGAGCCACTTCGCGCTCGCGCCGGTGGCGACGATGACGGCGCGCGCCTCGTGCCACTCGCCCTCGGAGGTCTTGACGCGCTTGATCTCGCCGTCGAGCTCGCACTCGGCGACGTTGAGCGAGTGCATCTCGGTCCCGAAGCGCTCCGCCTGCTTGCGGAACATGGTCATCATGTCCGGACCCGTGACGCCGTCCGGGAAGCCGGGATAGTTCTCGACCTCGGTCGTCAACATGAGCTGGCCACCCGGCAGGAGGTCGGGGGCCTCGGCCGACGGCTCGCCCTCGAACATGAGCGGCTCGAGGTTGGCGCGGGAGGCGTAGATCGCGGCGGTGTAACCGGCCGGGCCGGAGCCGACGATGATGACCTTGCGGGGCTGGGACATGCCTTGGACGGGAGCGTGAGCGGGTGCGTGGAACGGCGACGCGCTCCGAGGGGAGCGCGTCTCGATCGGCGACCTCGTCGCCGGATCGGGCGGCGGAGTCTAACGGAAGCGACCGGCTACCCGGCTAGCATCGCGGCGTGACGACACCGTCATCAGACTGGGCATCAGACTGGGCATCAGACTGGGCATCAGACCGGGCATCGGACCGGGCATCCGACCCCGCTCCGACCGCGCTCGCCGCGCTCTCGGCCGACCTGTGCGATCGCATCCTCGTCGCACACCGCGCGGCCCAGCGCGACGCGCGCGAACGCGGCCGCCCCGGCGCGCTCTTCGAGAGCCGCGGACAGGGCGCCGGCGACGAGACCTTCGCGCTCGACGAGGCCTGCGAGCGCGCGATCGACGCCTGGCTCGAGGAGACCGCCGCGCGCGGGCCGCTGTCGGTGCTCACCGAGGACCGCGGCTGGCGCCACCTGGGCCCGGGCGCGGGCGGCGGCGTGCGCCCGCTCGACGGCTTCGACCACGGCGGCCCGCGCCTGGCGATCGACCCGGTCGACGGGACGCGCAACGTGGCCGCCGACCTGCGCTCGGCGTGGACGGTGATCAGCGCGTGCGGGCCCGGGGCGCGCGAACCGCGCGCGGGCGAGGTGGTGCACGGCACGGTGTCGGAGCTGCCGGTCGTGCGCGCGCACCGCGCCCTGCGCCTGACCGCGGACGCGGGGAGCGGCGCCTTCGTGCGCGAGTTCGCGACCACGCTCGAGGTACCGCTCGAAGTACCGTTCGACGCGGACGCGGCACGCGCGAGCGACGCGCACCGCCTCGCGGTCGACGACGACGACACGCTCTTCGGATACCTGCCGTTCTTCCGCTACGACCCCCACCTGCGGCGCGCGGCGGTCGCGCTCGAGACGGACCTGCTCGACGCCCTGATCGAACGCGAGGGTGCGAACCCCAGGCACCTGTTCGACGACCAGTACATCTGCTCGGCGGGACAGCTCGTCCTGCTCGCGCTCGGCACCTACCGCGCGATCGTCGACGCGCGCGCGTTCCTCGCGGACGCGCGGCGCGTGGCGGCGACGACCTCGAAGCCCTACGACCTCGCCGGCGCGCTGCTCGTCGCGCGCGAGGCCGGCTGCGTGCTCGCGCCGCTCGGTGCCGGCGCGCGCCCCGCCGCCGACGGCGCGCCGTCCGCCTTCGACTTTCCGCTGGATGCGCGGACCCCGGTCGGCTTCGTCGGCTATCACAACCCGGCGACCGCGCGCCGCGTCGCCCCCCACCTGGCCGTCGCGCTCGAGCGTGCCGGCCCCGCCGCGCCCCCGACCTCCACCGCGCCGTGATCCAGGCCTCCGCCGAGCTCGACCACCCGCCGTCCGCCGTCTACGCCGCGATCAGCGACATCGCCGAGCACGCGGTGTGGCAGCGCGGCGTCGAGTCGATCGCGATCCTGTCCGGCGACGGACGCTCGCTCGGCTCGCGCTTCCGCGTGCGCGTCTCCGAGAGCGGGATCGACCTCGACCTCGAGGGCGAGGTGGTCGAGGCCGATCCGCCGCGGCGGCTGAAGCACTCGTTGAAGAACGATCAGGCCACGCTCGAGGTGGTGGTCGACCTCACCGAACTCGACGCCGGTGCGCGCACGCGCCTCGACTACCACGCCGAGATCAAGATCAAGTCGTTCGCGCTGAAGATGCTGCGCGGCATGATCGAGAGCAAGCTCGGCGAGAAGGCCCAGGACGACATGAAGAGCCTCGCGCGCCACCTCGACGCGCGCGGCTGACGGCGACTCGAGGCGGCACCCTTTCGCGAGGAGGCAGCGATGGCGGCTCGGACGAGCCAGCACACGCGTCGCGTGGCTCGACTGCTCGGGCCCGTGGCGCGGCGGTACGGCGCGGCGCTCGCCCTCCTCGCGGTGGCGACGCTGGCGACGTACGCCGCGCCGCTCGTCCTCGGCATGGGGCTCGACGCGGCGACGCGCGCGACCGGCGCGGCGGACGCGGACGCGCGCTCGGCGACGCCGGAGTGGTTGTCGGGTCTCGGTGACGCGCTCGCGCGCGTGGAGCCGGCGCGCGCGGTGTGGACCGCGGCCGCGATCGCGCTCGCGCTGACGCTCGTCGGCGGCGCGCTGCAGTACCTGCGCGGCAAGCTGATCGCCGAGGCCGCCGAGACCGTGGCCAAGGGCCTGCGCGACCGGCTGCACGCGAAGCTGATGCGGTTGCCGCACACGACGCTCGACGAGCACGAGCACGGCGACGTGGTGCAGCGCTGCACGAGCGACGTGGAGACCACGCGCCAGTTCGTCGCCGTCCAGGCGCCCGAGGTGGCGCGCGCCCTGACGATGCTCGCCGTCGCCTTCTCGTTGCTCGCGACCTTCGATCCCGAGCTCGCGCTCGTGTCGGTCGCCCTCTACCCGCCGATCATCGCGCTCGCGATCGTCTTCTTCCGCGGCATCCGCGAGCTGTTCCAGTCGGTCGACGAGGCCGAGGGGCGCCTGACGAGCGTGGTGCAGGAGAACCTGACCGGCGTGCGCGTGGTGCGAGCGTTCGCCGCGGCCGACCTCGAGCTCGAGAAGTTCGACCGCGCGAACGCGGACTTCCGCGAGCGCACGCGCGCCTGGATCGATCGGCTCAGCACCTACTGGTCGACCTCCGACCTGCTGTGCCTCGGGCAGATGCTGCTCGTGCTCGCCGTCGGCGCCTACGCCGTGCGCGCGGGCGAGCTCACCGTCGGCCTCTTCTTCACCTTCATCACGACCACCGGCCTGACGATCTGGCCCGTGCGCCAGATCGGGCGCGTGCTGACCGACATGGGCAAGGCGACGGTCGCGCTCGAGCGCATCGACGCGATCCTCGACGCGGACCCCGAGCCCGACGGCGAGCGCCCCGCGTCCACGGCGCTGCGGATCGAGGTCGAAGGGCTGCGCTTCCGCTACCGCGAGGACGGCCCGCTCGTGCTCGACGGTCTCGACCTCGCGCTCGAGCCCGGTCGGACCGTGGCGCTCGTCGGGCCGCCCGGGTCGGGCAAGTCGAGCGTCGTCGAGGTGCTGCTCAAGCGCCGCGCCTACGCCGACGGCTCCGTGCGCTTCGACGGTCACGAGCTCGCGGACCTCGATCCGGTGTGGGTGCGCGAACAGATCGCGCTCGTCGCGCAGCGTCCGTTCCTGTTCTCCGACACGATCGCCGAGAACCTGCGCGTGGGCCGCGCCGCGGCCGAGGAGGCCGACCTCGAGCGCGTCTGTCGCCAAGCCTCGATCCACGGTTCGGTGGTCGGCCTGTCGGCCGGGTACGAGACGGCGATCGGCGAGCGCGGCGTGGACCTGTCCGGCGGGCAGCGCCAGCGCCTGTCGATCGCGCGCGCGCTGTTGACGGACGCGCCGTTCCTCGTGCTCGACGACGCGCTCTCCGCGGTCGACACGCGCACCGAGGAGGCGATCCTCGACGCGCTCGACGACGGCGCGCCGCGCGGCGTGCTCCTGGTCACCCACCGCCTGTCGGGCGCGGCGCGCGCGGACGAGATCGTGGTGCTCGACGAGGGGCGCGTCGTCGAACGCGGCGCGCACGCCGAGCTCCTGGCGGCCGGCGGGACCTACGCCGAGCTGTGGGGTGAACAGGCCAGCGGGAGCACGGGGACGCTGACCGAGGAGGCGGCGCCGTGAGCGGACACTTCGACCCCGACGACGAGCGCCCGGCCGAGCACCTGGACTGGCGTCTGTGGAAGCGTCTGCTCGGCTACGTGCTGCGCTACCGCCGCTGGTCGGCGCAGCTCGTGGTCTGCGCGGTCGGCACGGGCGTCGTGGACGGCCTGTTCAACCTGGTCATCGGTCGCCTCGTCGACGCCGCCGCCGACCCGAACGGCGACCCGCTGCCGTGGCTCGTGGCGTTCGGCGCGCTCGCGGTCACGCTCGCGTTGTTCGTGCGCGCGTTCGTGCGCCTCGGCGGGCGCCTGCGCGCGCACGTGGCCCACGACATCCGCCGCGACGCCTTCGCCAACGTGCAGCGTCTGTCGCTGGGCTTCTTCGACACGCGCCCGGTGGGTTGGCTCGTCGCGCGCCAGACCTCGGACTGCGAGCGCCTCAGCCAAGCCCTGGCGTGGGGCGTGCTCGACATCGCCTGGGGCTTCACGACGATGGGCGTGTCGGCGGCCGCGATGCTGTGGCTCGACCTCGAGCTCGGCCTGATCGCGCTGGCGGTCGTCCCGGTGCTCGCCTGGGTCAGCCTCTGGTTCCAGCGCCGCATCCTCGTCACCGCGCGCGAGGTGCGCGGCCTCAACTCGCGCCTCACCGCGTCGTTCGGCGAGACGCTGTCGGGCGTCGGCACGCTGCGCGCGTTCGACGCGCGGTCGCGGTTCCAGGGACGCTTCGAAGAACTCTCGGGGACCATGCGCGGCCGCTCGGTCCGCAACGCCGTGCTCTCGGCCATGTACCTGCCGGTCGTGCTGTCGCTGGCCGGACTCGCGGCCGGTCTGTGCCTCGGCTTCGGCGGCGTGCGCACGCTCGAGGGCGGCCTGACGATCGGCACGCTCGTCGCGTTCCTCGGCTACAGCCGCCAGTTCTTCGAGCCGCTGCAGGAGATGGCGGCCTGGTTCTGCGAGTTCCAGATGGCCCAGGCGTCGGCGGAGCGCGTGTTCGGCCTCGTCGACGAGCAGCCGGTCGTGCGCGACACGCCGGCCGCGCTCGCGCGCATGGCCGCCGCCGAGGACGACGACGGCGTCGCGCCCGACGGACTCGCGCCGAGCATCGGTGACCTCGAGCTCGACGGCGTGCACTTCGCCTACGGCGACGGGCCCGAGGTGCTGAAGGACGTCGCGCTCACCGTGCCGGCCGGCTCCACGATCGCGCTGGTCGGCCCGACGGGCGGCGGGAAGACGACGCTCACCTCGCTCCTGTGCCGCTTCCACGAGCCGACGGGCGGGCGGCTGCTCGCGGGCGGCGTCGAGTACCGCGAACGCAGCCTCGACTGGTGGCAGCGTCAGCTCGGCGTCGTGCTCCAGGAGCCGCACCTGTTCAGCGGCACGATCGCCGAGAACGTCCGGTACGGGCGCCCCGACGCGACCGACGACGAGGTGCGCGAGGCCGCGCGCCTCGCCCAGGTCGACGCGTTCGTCGCCGGCCTCGAAGACGGCTACGCCACCGAGGTCGGGGCGGGCGGCACGCGCCTGTCGATGGGACAGCGTCAGCTCGTGTCGCTCGCGCGCGCGCTCCTCGCCGATCCCCAGCTCCTCGTCATGGACGAGGCCACGAGCTCGGTCGACACCGCGACCGAGCGCCGCCTGCAGACCGCGATCGCCACGGCGCTCGCGGGGCGCACCGCGGTCGTCGTCGCGCACCGCCTCTCGACCATCCGCCGCGCCGACCAGATCGTCGTGATCGACGGCGGGCGCGTCGTCGAGCGCGGCACGCACGACGAGCTGGTGGCGCTGGGCGGTCGCTACGCGGAGCTCGAGGCGCTCTCGCGCTGACCGCCGCGACCTCCTCGGCGACGAGCACCGCCGCAGCGGCCGGCGGGCGCTACGCCGCGCGCTCGCCCGGACGCTTCAGGGCGAAGAAGAGGACGGCCATGCCGACCGCGATGCTGACGCCCGAGCCCAGGAGGATGCCCGTGCGCGCCGCGTCGAGCAGCTCGGGCTGCCCGGGGAACGCCAGGCCGCCGATGAACAGGCTCATGGTGAAGCCCGTGCCCGACAGGACGCCCGCGCCGAGGATCGCGCCCCAACCGACGCCCCGCGGCAGGGTGGCCTGACCCGTCTTGATGACCACCAGCGCGGCGAGCGTGATGCCGATCGGCTTGCCCGCGAACAGACCGATCGCGATCGCGAGCGACAAGGGATCCGCGAGGCCCTCGACGGTCACCGGCACCGCGGCGTTGGCCAGCGCGAAGATCGGCATGATCATGAAGCTGACCCACGGGTGCAGGCGGTACTCGAGCCGGTCGAGCGGCGAGCGCGCCTCGCGGGCGGCGAAGGCCAGGCGCTCGAGCGCGAGGTGCGCCCGCGTACCGCGCGCCTCCGCTTCGTCGATCGCGGTCGCGGTCGTGCGCATGACCTCGCGGATCGAGGGCCGGCTGACCCAGGCGCCGATCGGCGTGAGCACACCGAGCACGACGCCCGCCACCGTGGGGTGGATGCCGGAGTTGTAGGTCGCGAGCCAGATCGCGGCGCCGAGCACCACGTAGATGCCGATGCGGCGCACGCCCAGCTTCTGCAGGAGCACGACGGCCGCGATCCCGATGGCCGACGCGGCCAACCACAAGAGCGCGAGCTTCTCGGTGTAGAAGATCGCGATCACGAGCACCGCGATCAGGTCGTCGACGATCGCCAGGCTGAGCACGAAGACCTTGAGCCCCGGCGGGACGCGCGACCCGAGCAGCGCGAGGCAGCCGACGACGAAGGCGATGTCGGTGGCCATCGGGATGGCCCAACCGCGCGCGCCCGGCGTGCCGCCCTCGACGAGGTAGAAGATCACCGCGGGCACCACGGCGCCGCCGATCGCGGCCGCGAGCGGCAGCATGAGCGCGCGCCGGTCGGCGAGGTGCCCGTCGACGATCTCGCGCTTGATCTCGAGGCCGACGACGAAGAAGAAGACGACCATCAGGCCGTCGTTCACCCACCACCACAGCGGCTTGTCGAGGGCGTGCTCGCCGAAGCCGACCGAGAACTTGACGTTCCAGAAGTCGGTCCAGGCCTCGTACGCGCCGCCGTTGGCCGCGACGAGCGCGGCGATCGTCGCGAGCGCGAGCAGGATGCCGGACAGCGCCTCGATCCGCAGGAACTGCGCGACCGGTCGCGTGAACTGGTCGACGCGCGCCTCGGGGAGACCGCCGCCACTCGTGGGATCCTCTTTCAGGCCTGCCATGACGCGCGGATCCTAGGTTCCGCCCACGATTCGTCCGAGCGGTTCTCGCCGAATCGCACCGGGGTGGCGAAGGGCCCGGGACGGCGACGTGCGCTCGGATCGCGTCCCCTCCGACCGCCTCGCCGAACGCGCCGTTCCGACCAGCGCGCTGCGTTCCGAAGCTGGGACGCCGCTGCCCGCGCGGTCAGTCCTCGTCGTCCTCGGCGTCGGCCTCGTCGCCACCGGGCGGCGCGGCGCGCGCCTGCCGCCAGTACTCGCCGGCCTGGTCGATCGCGAGCGCGAAGAGCGTCCCGTCCGGGTACCGCCCGTGCGCGTCCGCCTCGCCGGCGCGCACGCCGGTGAACACCTCGAGCGCCTCGCCGATCGCCCCGACCGCCCAGACGTGGAAGCGCCCGGCCTCGCAGGCCTCCACCACGTCGTGGCGCAGCATCAGGTCCTTCACGTTCGCGCGCGGGACGATCACGCCCTGCTCGCCGGTCAGACCGGCGTCCACGCAGGTGTCGAAGAAGCCCTCGATCTTCTCGGTCGCCGCTCCGATCGGCTGGATATGACCGAACTGGTCGATCGCGCCCGTCATCGCCACGCCCTGGTCGAGCGGGACGCCGGTGAGCGCCGACAACAGGCAGCAGGTCTCCGCGCCCGACGCCGAGTCGCCGTCGATGCCGCCGTAGCTCTGCTCGAAGGCGAGCGACGCCGTGAACGAGAGCGGGTGTCGCGCGCCGCGCAACAGGTGCCGCATCAGGCCGCCGAGGATGTGGAAGCCCTTGGTGTGGATCGCACCCGACAGCCGCGCCTCGCCCTCGATGTTCACCGTGCCGCGGTTGCCCGGCCCAAGCGTCGTCGTGATGCGCGCCGGGAAGCCGTAGGTGAGCGGTCCCGCGTGCGTCGTCGCCAGGCCGTTCACCTGCCCCACCACCTTCCCGCGCGTGTCGATCCGCAGCGTGCCGTCGGCGATGTGTTCGCGGAAGCGCCGCGCCGGCAGGTCCGCGCGCCGCCGCGTGCGCCGCACCGCCTCGCGCACGTCGTCGCCGGCCACGCGCGCGTCGTCGCCGCGCTTGCGCGCCAGGTAGGCGGCCTCGCGCGCGAGGTCGGACAGGCGCCCGAAGCGCGCGGTCAGCCGATCGTTGCGCCCGGCGATGCGCGCGCCGTGCTCGGCCAACGCCGCGACCGCGCTCGCCTCGAACGCCGGCAACTCCTCCCCCTCGGCGAGCGCCGCGAGCATCCCCGCGTAGTGCGCGATGCCACGCTCGTCGTTGGCGAGCGTCGTGTCGAAGTCCGCGAGGACCTTGAACAGCTGCGGGAAGTCGGGATCGGCCGAGTCGAGCGCGTGGTACAGCCCCGGATCGCCGATCAGGATGACCTTGATGTCGACGGGAATCGCCTCGGGTTTCAGCGCGGCCATCGACCCGAACAACAGCGACTCGCTCGTCGCGATCTCGAGCTGTCCGCTGCGCAGCGTGCGCACGAGCGTCTTCCACGCGCCGGGCTCCGACAACAGGTCGCGCGCCTCGAGCACGAGGTAGCCGCCGTCGGCCGCGAGGAGCGACCCGCCGCGGATCATCAGGTGGTCGCTGAACGCCGCGCCGTTCGGCAGCACGCGTCGGTCGATCGCGCCGACGAGGTTGCGCAGCGTCGGCTGGTTCTCGACGACGATCGGGCACGGGTCGGCGGGATCGCTCGACCGCACCAGGTTGACGCGGTAGCGCCGCGTCCAGTGCGCGTCCTCGAGCGCGTCGCCGTCGTCCTCGTCGCCGAGCGCGTGCAGGCGCTTGCTCACCACGTCGTCGACCAGCCCTTCGAGGAAGCGCGCGACGGCCGGAGCGGGGAAATCCTTGTTGATCTCGCGCACCGAGGTCTCGAGCAGGCGCCGCGCCTCGCCCTCGACCAACTCGCGCAGCGCGACGCGATGGCGCTCGTTGCGCTCAGCGACCTTCTCACCGACCGCGCGGTACTCGCCGACGAGCCTTTCCGCGTTCGCGCGCAGCTCGGCCAGCTTCTCGGCGTCGACCTTGCCCTCCGACTCGAGCGTCGCGAGTCGCTCGGGCGGCGCGGGCTGGCCGTCGATCACCGGCAGGACCGCGGGCTGCGGACCGTTCGGCGTGTTCATCATCGCCAGCGCGAAGCCGGCCGCGGTGAGCCGCGCGTCGAACGGCTGGGTGAGCGCCTCGACATCGGCCTTGAGCCGCTTCTCGAGCTCCGAGCGGCGCGCCTTCATCGCGTCCGACGACAGGGCCGGCAGCAGCTCGTCGCGCAGGTAGGCGACCAGCTCGTCCACGCGATCGCGGAAGGCGCGCCCGCGGCCGCGTGCCAGCGTCACGAGCGCCGGGCGGTCGCGCTGCTGGAAGTCGTGCACGAACGCGCGGTCCTGCGGCAGCGCGCAAGCCGGGCGGACCTCGGACAACAGGTGGCGCACGAGCTTCGTGCGGCCCGTCCCGGTCAGCCCGCGCACGTACACGTTCTGACCGGGCGCGTGGATCTCGAGGCCGAAGCGCAGCGCCTCGACCGCGTCGTCCTGCCCCACCACCCCGTGCGCGGGCGCGACCTCGTCGGTCGAGGCGAAGTCGAGCGTGTCCGCGTCGCACCGCCACCGCAACGCAGCGGTCTCGACGCGCAGGTCGCGCCGCGCCGCGTCGGCGTACTCGAGGGTCACGGTCTCGGTCTCGTCGTCGCGGTCGGTCATGGGTTCGGGTGCCGGGTGGTCGGCGGTCGGTGGCCGTGCGCGCGAGAGTCGGCGCGCGTGTTCGGGGCGCGGTGTCGCGCTCTCTCACTCGAGCACGAGCGTGCGCGTCGCGCGCGTGTCGGGCCCCGGCCTCAGCCAGGCGCGCGCGCTCTCGATGGCCGCGCCCTCCTCGCCGTCGGAGAGGACCCAGACGTCGATCTCGCGGCCCGCGTCCTGGGGCCGCAGCTCGATCACGTGGGTGGTGGCGCCGGGCGCGCCGAAGCGCTCGCGCGCGCCGACGAGCCCGCGCTCGGGGATGCGCGCGACGACGGCCGTCCGACCGGCGGGCGCGCCGTCCCGCCACACGGTCGTGACCGCGAGCGTGCGCCCCGCACCGAGCGTCTCCGGCAACCGCACGCGCAGTCGACGCGCGGCGCTGGGATCGGACTCGAGCACGGTCGCGGTCGCCGCGCCGGCGTCGAGGCGTTCGAGATCGGCTAGCGCGAGGCGCCGCGCGCGCTCGACCGCGGGGAAGCCGCTGGGCGCGCGCGACTGGACGAGCGCGAGCGTGCTCTGCGACACGATGGACGCGCGCGCCGCGCCGAGCAGCTCGCCCGCGTTCGCCGGCAGCGCCACGCCCTCGAGCGCGCCGAGCGCCACGGTTCCGGTCGTGCCGTCCGGTGCGCCGTCGAAGCGCAGGCGCAGTTCGCGACCGTCGAGCAGCGCGTCGACGCCGACGCCGTCCACGCTCGCGCGCTCGAACGACGACGCGTCGCCGGACAGGCGCACGCGCACCTCCGCGCCGGGCTCGGCGAAGAGCACGACGCGCGCCGCGCCGCCGTCCGGTGCCGGCACCCACAGCTGGTCGCAGCCCTCGACGATCGGACGCTCGAAGCCGTCGGCCGACAGCACGACGAGCGCGCAGCCGAAGGGCGCGACGGTGACACGCAGCGCATCGCCGCTCGCGACCCGCCCCAGCGCCCGCTCGTCGGGGTGCAGCTGCCGCGCCTCGAACTCTGTGTCCGCCGCGAGCCCCAGCTCCTGCCCCACCGGCAGCTCGACCGTCACCGGCTCGAACGACAGGTTGCGCACGACGACGAGCTGCGCGCGCTCGGTGCCGCGCGCCACCGCGCCGTCCGCGTACCCGTTCGACGCCAGCGTGACGGGCGCGCCCAACAGGTGGCGGTGCTCCTCGAAGACCTCGAGCAGGCGCGCGAAGCGCACCAGGTCGCGATCGTCGAGCAGCCACGGCGCGCCGCTCACGTCGAAGCCGAAGACGCCCGCGAGGCCGAAGGCCTGCCACACGAGCGCGTCGGCCCAGCGCGCGCGGCCGTCGAGCAGCACGGGCGGGTTCTCCGCGGTGCGCGTGTCGCCGCGACCGCGCGCGAGGTCCTGGCCGTGCGCGAACAGGCGCGCGCCGCTGCTCGCGGCGAACCACGGTCCGTCCGCCACGCCGGTCGAGGCGAACAGCGGCCGGGCCTCGCCGGGATCCACGCCGCGCGCCAGGACCAGGAGGTCGTCCGCGCGCTGGCGCAGGGCCGCGACGAGGCGCGCCAGGGCGACGCCGCCGTCGCCGGTCGCCGGCGCGAGCGCGGCGTCGAAGACCAGCGCGCCCAGCTCGAGGTCGCCGACCAGGCGCTCGAGGTCGCGCCGGCGCAGGCGCTGCGCCTCGTCGTCCGCGCCCACGGCGGCGCCACCGACCAGGGCCAGGCGCAGCCCCGCGCGCTGGGCGAGGGCGCGCACGTCGGCGGGCGCTCCACCGAGCGCGGACACCAGCGCGTCGCGCGTCCCGCGCGCGTCGGGCGCGTCCCAGCCGGACGCGCGCCACTCGAGCAGGTCGAAGCCGACGCCGAAGGTCTCGCGCAGGAACCCGGCGAACTCCAGCTCGCTCGACAGGCGCGTCCCCCCCACCGCCGCGCCCTCGCCGACGCGCCACCGAGCGAGCGGCGCGCTCGTCTCGTCGACGAGCGCCGCGGTCGGCGGCAGCGGCACGGTGTCGGGCGCGGTGACGCGCGGCACCCAGGTGTCGGCGAGCGCGCGCGCGACCTCGAGCGGCGCGCCCATCGGCACCGCGCTGAACGGGTTGGTGCGCGCGGCCCACTCGCGCTCGAAGGCCGCCAGCTCGGCGTCGAACGCCGCGCCGTCGAACGCCGCGCCCGTGGAGAGCGACGCGGACAACGACTCGAACAGCCGCCGCCAGCGCTCGCGGTGGAAGGCGCTCACGAGTCCCGCCCACGCGCGCCCGCCCCAGTCGCGCAGGGGCGAGCCGATCGGACCGAAGTGCGTCACGAGCGCGCGCGCGCCGGCCATGATCGCCGCGCGCTCCACGTCGTCGCCGCCGCGCGCGCCGGCCGACTCGAGCCACGCGCCGAGCAGGAAGCCCGTGTGCGTCGCGAGCAGCTCGTCGAGGTCGGCCATGAGCTCGAGCGCGCGCGCGCTCGCGCTCTCGAAGCGCTCCGCATCGCCGGCGGCGAAGGCTTCGAGCGCGGCCGTGATCGGCGCGACCGCGGCGTCGCCGAGCACCTGCCGTCCGAGGTCGACCAGGTCGAAGGCGAGCGCCGGTCGCAGGGCGCCGGGGTCGCCGCCGGACGCGTCCTCGGCGTAGGCGACGAGCTCGCGCCAGGCGAGCGCCAGTTCGGCGGCGCCCTCGGGAGCGGGCGGCGCGAGCGTGCTCGGCGCGGCGACCACCGCGCTCGGTCCGGGACGCTGCGCACCAGGACCGTAGGCGGCCGCGAGCACGCGGCGCCAGGCGCGCACCGCCCGCGGATCGGCGCTGCCGTAGCGCGCCGCGACCCAGCGCTCGACCCAGGCGTCGGGCTCGAGCGGCGCGGCCGACCACAGCTGGTCGCACAGGAACTCGAAGTGCAGCGGGTCCGTGCCCGGCGCCTCGTGCGCGATCGCCGCGCCGCCGGGCGCGTGCTCCGACGCGAGCGCCTCGGCGAGTCGCGCGCTCGCGTCCACCGTCGGGCCGCCGAGCTGTTGGCGTCCGCCGAGCGTCGGCGTCACGCCCCACAGCCACGCGTGTCCGAAGAAGCCGTCGGTCGCGCTCCACAGGGGCTGCGTCGCGGCGCGGCGATCGAGCACGATCACCTGCTCGTTCGCGAAGCCGCCGAGGAAGCGTTCGATGCGCGCGTCCTTCCAGAAACCGCGATCGAACACCATCGGCCACGACGAGACGACGAGCCGCGCACCGCTGCGCCAGGTCGCGAGCGCGTCGCCGACGCCGGCGGCGACCCGCTCGAGCACCGCGCCGTCCTCCACCTCGATCGCGCGCCCCTCGCCGAGCGGCGTGCCGAAGTACAGCGCGCTGCGCCCGATCAGGCGCGCCTGCACGTCGTAGAACAGCTCGGCCACGCGCGTGAACAGAGGATCGGCGGGATCGAGCAGCACCGCGTCACCGAGGCCGGCCCACGAGCCGAGCTCGAAGTAGGTCGCGTCGGGGAAGGCCTCGGCGAAGCGCTTGGGCAGGACGCCGGTGAACGCAGGCAGCACCGGCTCGACGCCGAGCTCGCGCATGCGCGACAGGGCGCGGCGCGCGATGGCCACGTCGGCGTCCGCGAAGGTGAGCGACTGCGGACCCATCCACCCCACCGCGTCGCCCGTCCAACCGAACGCGCGGAAGGCGGGGCCGGTCGACCACGAGCCGTACAGCGTCGGGTCGATCTCGAGGCGCTTGTAGACCTCGGTCCACACGCGATCGGTGCCCAGCGGCATCGTCACCGCCGTGAACCCGCGCAGCGCGGCGAGGTCGATCTCGCGCTCCCAACGGTTCGCGTCCCAGAACGCGGCGGCGTAGGCGAAGGCCTCGGGCTCGAGATACAGACGCAGCGCGTGCGGCGACGCGCCGCGCTTGGGCTCGGCCACCGGCGCCGCGCCCGCGCCGTTCGTCGCGCGACCCGACCACCACGAGGGCAGGCGCTTCGCGTCGGCGCGCAGGTACTCGAACAGGCCGCGCGCGAGCGCGATCTGCGACTCGCCGTAGATGCGCGTGCCGCCCTCGATCACGAGCACGGCCCACGCGTCGTGCCCCTCCTCGGACAGGGAGCCGGTCGACAGCTCGAAGGCCACCTCGCCCGCGCGCTCGCCGAGCCAGCGCTCGGCCAGACGCTGCACGCCCTCGAGCGAGACCGGCGGCGCGGGCGGCGGTGCGACGACCTCGTCGCCGGGTTCGTCGGCAGCTTCGTCCGCGACCGGGTCCGGCGCCTCGTCCTGGGACGCCTCGGGAACCGCGTCGCCGCCGGCGCCGGGGTCCGCGTCCTGGGCGCGTGCCGCTCCGATCGCCGCGACGAACGCGAGCGCCAGGACCGCGAGGAACGGTGCCGAGGGGCGGGACGAGGTGGCGGTGCGCATGGACGGGCGCCGAAGTGCGAGGCGGGTGGACCGAGGGGCCGGGAGCCGAAGGAGCCAGCGGGCGACGGGGCCCGGCTACGGACGAGGACGCGGCGGCGTGGACGCGGAACGGGCGGCGGCCCGTGCCCGGTTCCCGGTACAGGGTTCCCGGTACCGGGCTCCCGGTACAGGGTGCCCGCAACCGGGTGCGCGGAGCGCGGTGCCTGGCGCGCGACGCCCGGTGCGCGGGACCCCTCACCGATCGGCGGGGCCAGACGCTATCCGGCGGGCCGTCAGGCTTCCAGCCGCGAGGGGTCGAAGCGCGCGAGCACGCGACCGCCGAGGGTCAGCGCGAGGGCGCCCCACCCGCTCGTGACCGCCACGGCCACCGCGGCCCCGGCGACCAGCCGCGCGAGCGCGTCGTCGGGGCCCGGCGTCAACCACCAGGCCAGGGCGCCGCCGCCACCCGCCAGGGCCAGGGCCACCGACGCCACGAGGCCCCGGCACAGGAACAGGACCGAGGCGCGCCCCACGTCCTGCAGCGCGCCGTCCGCACCGGGCACGACGCGCACCGGCCACAGGAGGAAGAAGAGGTTGTCGGTGGCGACCCACCCGATCAGGAAGGCCGGCAGGAAGACGAGGCAGGCGAGCACGGGCGCGAGCGGCAGGTCGCCGAGCACCGCGAAGACCGCGCAGCCCAGTCCGAGGAAGGAGCCGACGACCGCGACCTGCGGCAGGAGCAGCGCGGCGAAGAGCCCGCGCGAGGAGAGCGGCCAGGCCTTGAGCTCGCCGATGCGGTCGACCTCCTCGCGCAGGTCGAAGCGCAGACCCGCGGAGAGGTAGACGCTGCCGAAGACGACGAGGAACAGCGGCGCCCAACCCACGTTCGACGCCGTGAGGTCCTCGCCGCCGAGCTGTCCGGTGACCGACAGCAGCGCGCCCACGCCGACGGTGAGCGTCAGGCCGGCGAACAGGAGCGTGACGCGCGCGCGGCGCAGGATCGACGCGCTCTTGCGCCAGAACACCGCGCCGACCGGACCGCGGCCGAACAGCCACGGCACGCGGCGGCGCGCCGCCCAGCGCGACACGCCGGTCGAGCTCGCGCCGGTGCCGAGCCGCCGCGCGCGATCCAGGCGCGCGCCCATGCGCGAGGTCGTCGCCACCGCGATCTCGCGCCAGTCGAAGGGCCAGCGCCGCAGCAGTTCGAACGCGACGGCGAGCAGGCCGAGCAGCGGCAGCCCGCGCACGAGCGCGTCACTGGCGGACGGCGCGAGCAGCACGCCCGCGAGCGGCTCGAACGGCAGCGCGAGCGCGCGGAACCACGGCTCGCGCGTGAGGGCGAGCGGGTCGTCGAGCTGGATCAGGTCGATCGGCGCCGCGAACAGCACGAAGAGCGCCCCGACCACGACGAGCGCGGCGAGCTTGCCGAGGAGTCCGACGACCGCGCCGGGCAGGCGGTGCTCGAGCTGCGCCGCGCCGAGCGACACGGTCTGACCGAGCAGCGTGATGCCGATCGTCAGGCAGGTCGCGCCCAGGAACGCACCCGTCGCCGTCGGCAGGCGGAACGCGCCGGCCGCGCCAAGCAACAGCGCGCCGACGATCGCGCGCGACAGACCGCAGGCCAGGCGATGGCCGAACAGGCGCGCGCGCGACACGGGCGCGGACAGGAGCATGTCGAGCTCGGCCGGCTGCAGGTACAGGCCGCGCTGACCGAGCTGCGCGAAGACCGACACGAGCGTGAACAGGACGAGCGCCGCGCGCACGAGCTCGGGCGACACGTCGTCGCGACCGCCCGCCATCGCCGCCCACTGCCCGAGCGCGAGCGACGCGATCCACGACGCGGCGAGGCCGAGGCCGACGAAGGCGAACAGCACCCCGGTGGGCGTGCGCAGCCGGCGGAGCTGTCCGCGCACGAAGCCCTTGAGCTTGAGCGTGGCGAGCAGCACGAGCGGCGCCGCGCCGCGCGCGTAGGTCGCGTCGACGCGTCCGTTCACCGCGGTCCGTCCCGCTCGGGTCGCGGCGCGTCGCGCTCGCGCGGCGTCGGCGACGCGACCTCGCCGACCGCATCCCCGTCGAGCGCGGCGTCTTCGAGCGCGGCGTCTTCGACCGCGAACGCGGCGGCGTCGCCGTCGGCCCCGTCGGTGACCGCGAAGAACACGGCTTCGAGTCCGGAGTCGATGCCGGCGTTCGCGCGGCGCCGCGCCTCGGCGAGGTCGCCGTCGAACAGGACGCGCCCGGTGCGCAGGATCGCGAGCCGCGTCGACAGCTCCTCCACCACGCCGAGCAGGTGGCTCGACAGCACCACCGCGCCGCCGCTCGCCGCGCGCGCCGCGATCGCGCGCTTGGCCGCGCGGATGCCGACGGGATCGAGGCCGGACAAGGGCTCGTCGAGCAGGAGCACCTGCGGCTCGTGGAGCAGCGCCATCGACAGCGCGAGCTTCTGGCACATGCCGCGCGACAACTCGCCGCCGAGCGCGTCGCGCCGCGCCGTCAGGTGGAACTCCTCGAGCAGCGCGTTCGCGCGCGCCTTCCAGTCGCGCACGCGGTACAGCGCCGCGGTGAACTCGAGGTGCTCCCACACGGTCAGCGCTTCGAACGGTCGCGGTTGGTCGGGCACCCAGGCCAGGCGCGCCTTGGCCTCGAGCTCGTCACGCGCGAGGTCGCGGCCCGCGATGCGCACGGCGCCGCGCTCGATCGGGAGCACGCCCGCGACCGTGCGCAGGGTGGTCGTCTTGCCGGCGCCGTTGGGGCCGACGAGCCCGAGGATCTCGCCCGCGCGCAGGGTGAAGGAGACGCCCTGCACCGCCCAGGTGTCGCCGTAGGCCTTGGCGAGGCCGTCGACCTCGAGCAGGGCCGGGGCGGCCGAGGACTCGGCGACGGGGCGAGCACCCGGGTCGCCGGACGCGACGGCGTCGCTCGACGCTTCGGCGTCCGCCGGCTGGGCGGCGTCGATCGGCTCGTCGGGGCACGGCATGGGGCGTCGGATCCTATCGGAGCGGCGCCGCGGTCGAACTGCGGGGGACCAGGTGGAAACCGCTCGCCTCGCGTTCAGACCCCGTCGTCGGACGGTCGACAGGCGGGCGGTGGGACGACGCCCGTCCCGTTGTCGTCCCGACCTCCCCATGAACAGCGTGTCCGCCACCGAGCCCGACTGGTCCCGCGAGGCCCGCGCGCGCGGCGAGTGGAACCCGGGCAAGCGCCTGCTCGCGGCGATCCGCGCCTACCAGGCGGCGAGGGGTCCGCTGGCCCCCGTCCTGCGCACGCTCGCCGTGCTGCGCCACCGCCTGTGGTCCGCGGCGACGAGCTGCGACGTGCCGGTGAACGCGCGGATCGAAGGCGGCCTCGTGCTGCCGCATCCTCTGTGCGTCGTCGTGCACCCCGACGCGGTGATCGGGCCGAACTGCCTGCTGTTCCAAGGCGTGACGATCGGCACGCGCGAGGGCCACGACGGCGCGCCCGTGCTCGAGGGCCACGTGGACGTGGGAGCGGGCGCGCAGATCCTCGGCCCGGTGCGCATCGGTGCGCACGCGAAGATCGGCGCGAACGCCGTCGTCACCTGCGACGTGCCGGCCGGCGCCGTCGCCGTGGGCGTGCCCGCGCGCGTGCGCGAGGCGCGGCGGCGGTCGGCGTAGGCGGTCGGCGAGGACGGTCTTGCGCGAGCCCGATGGGTCCGAGCCCGCGCTGCACGCGCAGGGACGGACGCACCGGAACCGCGTGGCCTACGCCGCGCGCACGACTCCGACCTGGTCGAAGCGCGACACGAGGCGCGCGCCGACGCTCGCGATGGCGAAGCGGCGCTGGTCGGACTGGGACGAGGGCAGCACGATCGACGCGGAGGCGACCTCGCCCACGCGCTTCCAGTCGTCGCCGCTGAAGGCCTGGTCGAGCAGGACCACGTCGAGCGGGCGCTCGCCGAGTTGACGGGCGCAGGCCGCGTCGAGGCGCGACAGCACCGCGTCGCGGTCGCCGTCCACGCGCTGGTCGAAGCGCAGCATGAGCGCGCCGCGGCCGTCGGCCAGGTGCGCGCCGAACTCGGTGAACAGGTAGTCGAGCTCCGCGTCGCTCGCGTAGTCGGGCCAGGCGAAGAGCGCGATGGACTCGTTCGCCGGTTCGACGGAAGTCGCGTTCGTGGGCTGCGCACCGAAGGCGGGTGCCGGCTCGAACGGCTGCTGCTGAGCGGGCGGCTGCTGAGCGAACGCTGGCGCCGGAGCCGACTGCGCACTGGCCGCGGCCGGACTCGCGCCGAGCGGCGCGCGCCCGGTCAGCGCCGGCGCCGCGTCCACGTCCTGCGACGCGGCCTGCGTCGCGACGCGCGCGCGCACGCGCATGTCGCGGCCGAACTTCGCGGCCGGACGCCAGCCTTGGGTGATCGGACCGAAGTCCACCGCGCCGAAGCCGGCGTCGGTGAGCGCGCGGGACAGCGCCTCGCGCGTCCACCCCCACTTGTGCTGCTGCCACAGGCCGTCCTGCGCGATGTCGGGCAACCAACCGTAGATGCCGGTCATGCCGAGGTCGCAGCCCTTGTCGTCGGTGTAGCGGCCGAGGATGCGCAGGCAGGCGTCGAAGTCGGGCAGCTCGAGGTAGAGCTCGCCGTCGCTCTTGAGCACGCGCCGCCACTCCTTCAGCGCGGCGAGCGCCTCGTGGTGCATCAGGTGCTCGAACAGGTGATTGGCCTCGATCACGTCGACGCTGCCGTCGGCGAAGGAGTCGAGCCGATCGACCTGCGCGACCACGTCGGGACCGACGGCGGGGTTCGCGTCCACGTTGACCCAGCCCTCACGGCGATCGCGGCCGCACCCCAGGTGCAGGCGCACGCGCTGCGTGCCGTTCGTCGCGACCGCGCCGGGCGGCAGGAGTTCGCGCTCCTCGCGCGTGAGCGTCGAGGCACCCGCGCGGAACGCTCCGTTCGACCACAGCTCGCGGTGCAGCGCGAAGGTGTCGATCTCGATGTCGTGCCCGCGCGTGGCGGCGAAGAACTCGGTGTGCCAGTCGTCGCCGTACTCGGTGACGAAGTAGTCGTTCGCGAAGCGGCGCGCGAGCTCTTGGTACTCGTCGCGCGAGATCGTGTTCGTGCCGGGCGCGCCGTAGGTGGTGCCGCCCAGGTGCTGGTAGGTGACCTCGTCGCTGTAGCCCACGCACCAGCCGGCGCGGTAGAGCTTGTAGGCGAGCTCGTGGATCGCGCCCCAGCAGTAGCGGAAGGCCGGGTTCAGGAAGCCCACCTCCTCCACCGCGTCGGCGCGCATCATGAAGCCGAGGTAGTCGCAGGTCGTGACCGTGCGCCAGCCGCCGCCGGGGCGGCGCGCGCAGCCGGGGTACGCGCTGTCGGCGTTGGTCGGCGAGAGGATCGCGAGGCGCGGCTCGCGCTCCAGCGTGTCGACGAGGATGCGCGCGGCGTCGACCCCGTCGTCGAACACCACGTCGTTCATCAGGACCCAGTAGTAGTCGTAGTCGACGCCGGCTTGCGCCGCGCGTTGACGCGCCTCGGCGAGCGCGAGGTTGTGGCCGTAGCACTTGCCGCGGAACGGCTCGTCGGCGTACCACAGGCTCGAGTGACGCGACATCTTCGCGCCCTCGGTGCCGCACTCGACCACGACGAAGTCGATGTCGAGCGAGGTGTTCGCGGACAGCCGCGCGACCATGTCGTCGACGAGGTCGGGGCGGTTGCGCGAGGCGATGAGGGCGCAGATGCGGGGTCGGGTGTGCATGATTCGGTGGGGTCGTCGACGCGTCAGGCGACGCGTCGCTGGTCGGGGTTCCCGTGGTCGGGCTTCTCGGTGCCGGGCTTCGCGTGCGCGCCGTCCAGGCGCTCGAGGACGGAGGGCGGTGCGGGCACTTCGATGCGCTCGCCGCGCGCCGTGAACTCGCGCTCGCGGTGCACGAGCACCACCTCGAAGCCGCGCCGCGCGAGCGACTCGCACAACGCCTCCGCGAGCAGCACCGAGCGGTGGCGCCCGGCGTTGCAGCCCAGACCGACGCGCAGGTCGTCGTCCTGCGCCGAGAGGAAGGCGATGAACCGGGCCGCGCGCTCGACGAACTCGGCCGCGGCCGGCTGGGCCATCACGAAGGCCCGCATTCGTTCGTCCGGCTCGCTGAACAGCCCCCAGCGCGGATCGCGCGCCGGGTTCGACAGGAAGCTGACGTCGAAGTAGTGGTTCGTCGGCGGCGGCCCGTACTTGAAGCCGAAGGTGACGACGGTGATGCGCGAGGCGCTCGCCGAGCGCGCAGCATCGGTGCTCGAGGGATCGGTGCTCGAGGGATCCGGGCTCGCGGAATCGGTGGTGCCGAAGTCGGTGTTCGAGGTCATGGGACGGGGCAGCGAGGGCCCCGCTGGCCCGATCGGCCGTCCGGCGTCCTGTCGTGAGCCGCTCCGTTCGCCGGCCCGGCCCGCGGTCCACCCCCGGGACGGCCTGCGGCCGGACCCCGCGCCGCGCGCGACAACCGGTCGGCCGCCACTCGACCCGCGCGCGCGGAAGGTCCATCCTGCTGGGCCCCGTCCCCGGCCGCACCCGCACGACCTCGGCCGCCCCGCCACCCCACCCGCTCGGCCCCGACCGCTCGGCCCCCGCGATGTCCGACCGCACTGCTCCCCCTGCCGGCTCCCCCGCCTTCTCCGGCGCCGCCCTCGACCCGTTCGCCCCGCGCCACATCGGCCCCACCGAGAGCGAGCTCGCCGCGATGCTCGCCACGGTCGGCGCGCCCTCCCTCGAGGCGCTGGCCGACGAGACGGTGCCGCCCGCGATCCGGCTCGGACGCGCGCTCGACCTGCCGGCCGCGCTCGGTGAGAGCGAAGCGCTCGAGCACCTCGCCGCGCTGGCGGCGAAGAACGACGTGCGCCGCGCCTACATCGGCATGGGCTACTACGGGACGATCGTGCCCGGGGTCGTGCAGCGCAACGTGCTCGAGAACCCCGCTTGGTACACGCAGTACACGCCGTACCAGGCCGAGATCAGCCAGGGCCGTCTCGAGGCCCTGTTCAACTTCCAGACGATGGTCTGCGACCTGACGGGCTTCGAGCTCGCGGGCGCGTCGCTGCTCGACGAGGCCACCGCGGCCGCCGAGGCCATGCACATGGTCGGCGCGAAGAGCCGGTCGTCCGTGTGGGTCGTGAGCGATCGCGTGCACCCGCAGACGATCGACGTGCTGAGGACGCGCGCGGGCGCGCTCGACATCGAAGTGCGCGTCGTCGACGCGTTTGCGCACGACTTCGCGAGCGAGCCGGCCGCGGCCGTGCTCGTGCAGTACCCCGACACCTTCGGGCGCGTCGCCGACTACGCCGACCTCGCGGACCGCGCGCACGCGAACAAGGCGGGCGTGGTGTGCGCGACCGATCTGTTGGCGCTCACGCTCCTGACCGAGCCGGGCGCCTGGGGCGCGGACGCCGCGGTCGGCTCCGCCCAGCGCTTCGGCGTGCCGATGGGCTTCGGCGGTCCGCACGCGGGCTTCCTCGCGACGAAGGAGAGCTACAAGCGCCAGATGCCGGGCCGCATCATCGGTCTGTCCAAGGACGCCGACGGCGGCCCCGCGCTGCGCATGGCGATGCAGACGCGCGAGCAGCACATCCGCCGCGACAAGGCCACGAGCAACATCTGCACGGCGCAGGTGCTGCTGGCGAACATGGCCGGCTTCTACGCCTGCTACCACGGCGCCGAGGGGCTCGTGCGGATCGCGCGCCGCGTGAACGGGCTCGCCCACGCGCTCGGCGAGGCGCTGCGCGGCGCGGGCTGGCAGCTCGAACAGGGCGCCGACGCCGCCTTCGACACGCTGCGCGTCGGCTTCGGTCCGCTGAACGCGGCCGACGCGGTCGCCAAGGCCGCCGGCGCGGGCTTCGAGGTGCGCCCCATCGACGACGACACCTTCGGGGTGTCGCTCGACGAGCGGTCGACCGCCAGCGAGCTCGTGCGCTTCCTCGCCGCGCTCGGCATCGACGCCAACGCGGACGCGCTCGAGGCGTCGGCCGCGAGCGCGCCCGGCTTCGGCGCGCGCGCGCGGACGAGCGGCTTCCTCGAGCAGCCGTGCTTCACCGAGCACACGAGCGAGCACGGGATGCTGCGCTACCTCAAGCGCCTCGAGTCGCGCGACCTGTCGCTCGTGCACTCGATGATCCCGCTGGGCTCGTGCACGATGAAGCTCAACGCCACGAGCGAGATGATCCCCGTCACCTGGTCGGGCTTCTGCGACCTGCACCCCTTCGCACCCACCCAGCGCGCCGCCGGCTACCTCGAACTGATCGAGCGCCTGAACGCGGCCCTGGCCGAGATCTGCGGCCTGCCCGCCGTGAGCCTGCAGCCGAACGCGGGCAGCCAGGGCGAGTACGCGGGCCTGATGGCCATCCGCGGCTACCACCGCGCCAACGGCGACGACCACCGCCGCGTCTGCCTCATCCCCACCTCCGCGCACGGCACGAACCCCGCCAGCGCGGTGATGGCCGGCATGAAGGTCGTCGCGGTCGCCTGCGACGACTCGGGCAACATCGACCTCGCCGACCTCACCGCGAAGGCCGAGAAGCACGCCGAGAACCTGGGCGCGCTGATGATCACCTATCCCTCGACGCACGGCGTGTTCGAGGACCACGTGGCGGACGTGTGCCGCGTCGTGCACGAGCACGGCGGCCAGGTCTACCTCGACGGCGCGAACATGAACGCGATGGTCGGGCTCGTGCGCCCGGGCGACATCGGCGCCGACGTGTGCCACCTCAACCTGCACAAGACCTTCTGCATCCCGCACGGCGGCGGCGGGCCCGGCGTGGGTCCGATCGCGGCGGCCGAGCACCTGCGCCCGCACCTGCCGGGACACCGCTTCTACAGCGAGCAGGTGGGCAGCCGCGAAGGCGCGGTCAGCGCGGCGCCGTTCGGCAGCTCGGGCATCCTGCCGATCTCCTACGCCTACATCGCGATGATGGGCGCGGAGGGGCTGACGCGTGCGACGGTCGTGTCGATCCTGGCGGCGAACTACATGGCCAAGCGCCTCGAGCCGCACTACCCCGTCCTGTACCGCGGTCGCAACGGCCGCAGCGCGCACGAGTTCATCCTCGACCTGCGCCCGTTCGAGAAGAGCGCGGACGTCAGCGCCGAGGACGTGGCGAAGCGCCTGATGGACTTCGGCTTCCACGCGCCGACGATGAGCTGGCCGGTGACGGGCACGATCATGGTCGAGCCGACCGAGAGCGAGCCGAAGGCCGAGATGGATCGCTACTGCGACGCGTTGATCGCGATCCGCGGCGAGATCGAGGCGATCGAGCAGGGGCGGTTGGATCGCACGAACAACCCGCTGCAGCGCGCGCCGCACACCGCCGCGCAGGTGACGAGCGACGACTGGGACCGCCCCTACAGCCGCGAGCAGGCCGCCTGGCCGGCGCCGTGGACGCGCGACTTCAAGTTCTGGCCGAGCGTCACGCGGATCGACAACGGGTACGGGGACAAGCACCTGATCTGTACCTGTCCGAGCGTCGAGGAGGTCGCCGGGGAAGCGGTCGGGGCGTAGAGATCCGGGTCCTGGGCCTCGCGGGGGGATCACAGAGGGCGGCCGAAGGCCGCCTGCACAGAGGCGGCCGCTTCGCGGCCTTCAGCACAGAGGGCACAGAGGTGGAGCGCTTCGCGCTCCACGAAGAGCGGAGCCCTTCGGGCTCCGCGGAGGGGAGGCGACGCGATTCGTCGCGTCGTTGCGAATCGCAGCGACCTTGCGATCGCCGGCGCGCGCGCAGCGCGCGCCTTCCCGGCGGCCGCAGGCCGCCCTCTGTGCCCTCTGTGCGAAGGCCGCGAAGCGGCCGCCTCTGTGCAGGCGCGCGAAGCGCGCCCTCTGTGATCCCTCCGAAAGCCCCCAAGTGGCCCCGCCCCACCCCCCATCCCCTCGACCTCCCCCCCGATCGCGCACAATCCCCCACGGGCTGCGCATGACGGCCCCTCGCCCGCCGCATGTTCGCCAACCCCCTCGGACTCCTCGCCCTCCTGGCCGTCCCCGCGGTCGTCGGGCTCCACCTCTACCGACGGCGCTACCGACCCCACCCGGTCGGAGCGCTGTTCCTCTGGGAGGAGTTCGCCGACGCGCCCTCCGCCGGACGCCAACGCACGCCGCTCACGCGCAGCCCCAGCTTCTGGTGCGAGCTCCTCGCCGCGCTGCTCGCCGCGCTGGCCATCGCCGGACCGCGCCCCTTCGCGAGCGAGGTCCCCCACCGCGTCGTCGTCCTCGACGGCTCGGCCTCGATGGCGGCGATCGACGGCTCGGGCGAGTCGGCCTGGGACCGCGGACGCGACTGGCTCGCGGGCGAGCTGCGCGCGCTCCCCCGCCGCGCGCGCGTCACGCTCGTCGCCTCCGGACCGAGCGCGGAGACGCTCGCCGGGCCGGCCGCGCTGCGCGACGAAGCCCTCGCCGCGCTCGACGTCTTCACGCCGCGCCGCGCGAGCCACGCGCTCGGCCCCGCGCTCGACCTGGCCGAGGGCCTGGCCGGCGACGGCGAGGTCGAGCTCGTCACCGACGCCGCGCACCCGCCCGGCGCGCGCGTGAGCGTGCACGCGTTCGGCGCGCCGCTCGACAACGTCGCGATCGTGCGCGCGTCGCGACACACCGTCGACGGGAGCGCGAACACGGGCACGGGCACGGACACCAGCACGGGCACGCGCGCGCGCGCGACCGAGCGCGTCGTCGTCGGCGTCGCCAACTACACCGACGCCGCGGTCGAACGCGCGCTCGAGCTCGTCGCGCTGGACCCGGTGACCGGCGCGCCCACCGGCGACGCGATCGCGCGCTCGACCGTCGAGCTGCGGCCCGGCGGCGAAGCCTCGGTCACCCTCACGCTCGCCGGCGCCGACGACCGTCCGCTCGTCGCGCGCCTCGATGGCGCCGCGGACGCGCTCGCGCTCGACGACCGCGCGACCCTCGCGCCCGCGCGCCCGCGACCGGTGCGCGTCGCCGTGCGCGGTGCGGCCGCCGTGCGCGCGGCCGCGCTGCTCGAGGGCGATCGCATCGAGCGCGTCGGGCCCGCGGTCACCCGCGTCGACGCGCTCGACGACGCGCACCTCGTGCTGGACCTCGACGGCCGCGCGGGCGTGCGCGCGGACGCGACCACCTGGGTCCTCACCGCCGTCCCGCCGCTCGAGGCCACCGCCTGGCTCGGACCGTTCCTGGTCGAGCGCCGCCACCGCCTCATGGACGGCGTGTCGATGTCCGACGTGGCGTGGGTCGGCTCGAGCGCGTTCGGCGTGCGCGGCGCGCCCCTCGCGTCGGCCGGCGAAGCGGCGCTCGTCGTCGAGCGGCGTGCGAACGGCGGCCGCGAGATCGCGCTCAACGCGGACCTCGCCGCGGGCACCTTCACGCGCTCGCCCGACTGGCCGATCCTGCTCGCCAACCTCGTCGCGTGGCGCCGCGACGCGCTCGACGGGCCGCGCGAGGTCAACCTCGTGCTGGGCGAGCCGCTGCGCGTCGGCGCGCCCGGCGGCGGGCGCTGGAGCCTCACCGGGCCGCTCGAGGACGCGCCGCGCGTGCACGAACAGGAGGGCGCGGGCGAGCTCGTCTTCGCGGACCTCGAACGCACCGGCCTCTTCGCGCTCGAGCGCGACGGCCGCTCCGTCGCACTCGTCGGCGTGAGCTTCCTCGACGCGAGCGAGTCCGACCTGCGCGCGCTCAGCAGCCGCGTCGAGCGCGCGACCGCGCCGGCGCGCACCGATCGCACCGAGGACGGGACGAGCCGCCTCGAGTGGTTGCTCGCCCTCGCGGCGCTGGCGCTCGTCGCCGTCGACCACTGGCTGCTGCGCGGAGGACGCGGCGCCTGACGCCACAGCCATGGGATTCCTGCAGCCGGCCGCCCTGTTGTTCGCCCTGCCACTCGCGTGGCTGTGGTGGCGCACGCGCCCCGCCGCGCTCGGCGGTCGCGTCGTGCGCGCGCTCGCCTTCGCGTGCCTCGTCGCCGCGCTCGCCGGCGCCTACCTCACGGCGGGACGCGAAGGTCGCGACCTGGTCGTCGTCGTGGACCGCTCGCGTTCGATGCCGACGAGCGCTCTCGAGGACGCGGAGGAGATCGTCCGGCTCGCCGAGGCCGAGCGCGGGAGCGGCGACCGGCTCGGCGTCGTGTCGTTCGGCGCCGCGCCGCGCGTCGAGATGGCGCCGAGCGACAGCGCGACCTTCGACGGCTTCGGCGCGGCCGTGGACCCGGACGGCTCCGACCTCGCCGGCGCGATCGAGCTCGCGCTCGGCCTGGTCCCGCGCGAACGCCCCGCCGCGCTGCTCGTGCTCTCCGACGGCGCCGCGACCACGCAGGTCCCCGACGGTCTCGCGCGGCGCGCGGCCTCGCGCGGGATCGCGATCGACGTGCGCCCCGTCGAGCGCGAGGGCGGCGGCGACCTGGCGGTCGAACGCGTCGACCTCCCGGAAGTGATCGGCGAGGGCGAGCCGCAGCAGTTCAGCGTGTGGGTGCGCGCGAGTCGCGCCGAGACGCGCGCCTATCGCCTGACGCGCGGCGACCGCGAGATCGCGAGCGGCGAGCGCCTGTTCGAACCCGGGCTCAACCGCCTCGTCTTCCGCGACGTGATCGAGCGCGGCGGCGTCGCCGAGTACGCGATCGAACTCGAGAGCGAGGGCGACGCCACGCCGCAGAACAACCGCGGCCTCGGCTCGACGCTCGTGCGCGGCGCGCCGCGCGTGCTCCTGCTCAACGAGGCGGGCGGACCGTCGACGCTCGCCCAGGCTCTGCTCGCGCGCGGGCTCCAGGTCGACGTGCGCGCGCCCGAGGACGTGCGTGTCGACCCGATCACGCTCTCGGGCTACCGCGCGGTCGTGCTCGAGAACATCGACGCCGGGCGCGTCGGCGAGGGCGGGATGCACGCGCTCGTCGACTTCGTGGAGGAGCGCGGCGGCGGCCTGCTCGTCACGGGCGGGCGCGCGTCGTTCGGGCGCGGCGGCTACTACCGTTCCCCGCTCGATCCGCTGCTCCCGGTGTCGCTCGAGCTGCGGCAGGAGCACCGCAAGCAGGCCGTGGCCATGTCGATCGTCATGGACCGCTCCGGGTCGATGGGCGTCATGGTCGACGCGACGCGCACGAAGATGGACCTGGCGAACGCGGGCGCGGCCGCGGTGATCGAGACGCTGGGCGACATCGACTCGGTGTCCGTCATCCCCGTCGACAGCGAGGCGCACACGCGCGACTTTCCGCAGCAGACGATCGGCGAGAACCGCTCGTCGCTCCTCGCCCGCGTGCGCCGCATCGACTCCGGAGGCGGCGGCATCTTCGTGCGCAACGGTCTCGAAGCGGCGATGGTCCAGCTCGCGAAGGCCGAGCAGCTGACCAAGCACGTCATCCTGTTCGCGGACGCGTCCGACGCCGAGCAGCCCGGCGGCTGCGTCGAGCTGCTCGAACGAGCGCGCGACGGCGGCGTGACCTGTTCGGTCATCGCGCTCGGCACGAACACCGACCAGGACGCGAACTTCCTGAAGGAGCTCGGGCGGGTCGGCGGCGGCTCGGTGAACTTCACGACGAGTCCGACCGACCTGCCGCGCCTCTTCGCGCAGGACACGCTGCTCGTCGCGCGTCAGAACTTCGTCGAAGAGGTGACGCGCACCCAGGCGCAGCCCGGACTGCTCGGCCTCGGCCAGCTGCCGCAGGACGCCTTCCCCACCATCGGTGGCTACAACCTCACCTACCTGCGACCCGACGCGACGGTCGCCGTGGTGACGGTCGACGAGAACAAGGCGCCGGTGCTCGCGTTCGCCTACCGCGGCCTCGGGCGCACGGCCGCGTACACCGGACAGGTCGGCGGGACGCACGGCAGCGCGTTGACCGAGTGGGACGCGTTCGCCGGCTTCGCGGCGGGACTCGCGCGCTGGCTGCTCGGCACCGAGGAGCCGGGCGGGATCTTCGCGCGCGTGGAGCGCGACGGCGCGTCCGCCCGGTTCAGCCTCGAGCTCGACGCGGACGCACCGGTGCCGGCGCAACTCGGTCGCCTGACCGCGAGCGTGCTCCTACCCGACGGGACGAACCGCGAGGTGGAGTTCGAACGCACGAGCTCCTCGACCTTCGAGGCGCGCGCGGAGCTGCCGCGCGCGGGCACGGCGCTCGCGACGGTCGCGTTGCCCGACGGGACCGCGTTCGCGCTGCCGCCGGTGAGCCTGCCGTACAGCCCCGAGTTCGAGTCGGGCGTCGGCGGCGACCCAGCGCGCGTCCTGCGCGGCCTCGCGCTCGACAGCGGCGGCCGCGTGTTGGCCGCGGCGACCGAGCTGTTCGAGGGCGAGCGCGGCGTACTGGGCACGCGGTCGATCGTGCGCGAACTCGTCCTCGCCGCGCTCGTGCTGCTGCTCGTCGAGATCGCGTTCCGGCGCCTCGCGCTGTGGGAGTCGCTGGCCGGCTGGCGGCCGCGACTGCCGCGGCTCGGGCGCCGGGCCGCGACCCGCGCCGCGCAGCCCGCGGCGGACGCAGCCGCGCCCACCGTCGATCGCGACCGCGCGCGCGAGGCACCCGCTCGCTCGGCGCCGGCAGCCGCGGCCGGGGCGCCCGCGCGCGCCGCGAGCGCCGAACGCGCGGCGGCGCACACGAGCGCGGACGCGCCCGGTGGACTGGGGAGCGCGCTGGACGCCGCCCGGCGGCGCGCGAGCGGACGCCTGGAGCGGGGCGACGAGCGCGCGGGCGACCGGGCGCGCGATCGGTCCGGCGACTGAGCGGGACGGACCACCGAACGGGCGCGCGCGCAGCGGCCGAGGCTGCGGCCGCGTCGCCGACCGCGGGTCGACCGCGGACGCGGCGAACCGAAGTCGCGTCGCGCCCGTCCCAGACCCCGGTGTCCGCCACCGACGCGGGCTAGTCTCTTCCCATGTTCCGCTCCTCTTCCTCGGCCCGCGCCGGCCTCGCCTCGGGCATCGCGGTCGTGTTCGCCGCCGTCGCCGCCTCCACGGCACCCGAGCCCGCGCGCTCGGCCTCGGCGCCGACCCGCACCGCCGCGACGGTCGACGAGAGGGACGAGGTCGCCGTGGCCGCGGTGCGCCTGTTGCACGCGCGCTGCGTCGAGTGCCACGACGGCGCGCGCGCGGACGGCGGCCTGCGACTCGATTCGCGCGACGGCCTGCTCGCGGGCGGCGACGGCGGACCCGCGGTGGTCCTCGGCGCGCCCGACGAGAGCGAGCTCGTGTACCGGATCACCTCCGAGCTCGGCTTCGACCGGATGCCGTACGAGCAGACGCCGCTCGGCCCCGCCGAGGTCGCGACGCTGCGGCGCTGGATCGAACTCGACGCGCCGTGGCCCGACTCGCTGGACGCGCGCGTCCAGCACTGGGGCTTCCGGCCGCTGTCCGACGCGCCCGTGCCGCAGGTGGAGGGCGCCGCCACCGACATCGACCGCTTCGTGCACGCGCGCCTCGACGAACTCGGCGTCGAGCCGTCCGGGCGCGCCGAGCCGCACACGCTCGTGCGCCGCCTCCACCTCGACCTCGTGGGCCTGCCGCCCGACCCGGCCGTGGTCGAGCGCTTCGCCGCCGATCCGAGCGACGCCGCCTGGGCCGCGCTCGTCGACGAGCTGCTCGCCTCGCCGCACTTCGCCGAACGCTGGGCGCGGCACTGGCTCGACCGCGCGCGCTACGCCGACTCGGACGGCTACGAGAAGGACGAAGCGCGCCCGAACGCCTGGCTCTACCGCGAGTGGGTGATCGACTCGATCCACCGCGACCAGCCGTGGAACCGCTTCACCATCGAGCAGCTCGCGGGCGACCTGCTCGAGGGCGCGGACTGGCGCGCGCGTCTGGGCACCGCGTTCCACCGGCAGACGCTGACGAACAAGGAGGGCGGCGTCGATCCGGAGGAGTTCCGCGTGCTCGCCGTGCTCGACCGCACCAACACGGTGGCGAGCACCTGGCTCGGGATCACGGCCGGGTGCGCGCAGTGCCACGACCACAAGTACGAGCCGATGTCGCAGGCGGAGTACTTCCAGCTCTACGCGTTCTTCGAGAACGCGGACGAGACGGAGGAAGAGCTCCCGCTGCGAGCCGCGAGCTACGCGACCTGGGGCGACGGGCCGCACCCGTGGGAGGTGCGCCGGGGCGAGCTGTTGGCCGCGCTGGCGCGCGCGCGCGGATCGGTCCCCGACGACGTGGCCGCGTGGCTCCCGGGCGAGCGCGCGCGCGTGCGCGCCCTCGTCGACGGCCTCGAGGTCCGCGCCGCGCGTCCCGACCGGGTCGAGAGCACCGACAGCGTCGCGGACGCTGGCGCCGAGCTCCCGATCGCGGCGGGGACGCTCCGGCTCCCCGCGCCGACGCGCGACGAGACGCTGACGCAGTTCGTGTTCGCGGGTCCGCGTCCGGCCGCGCGCGGCGTGCGCCTGCGCCTCGCGACGGCGGACGACCTGCCCGGGAGCGGCCCGGGTCACGGACAGGGCGGCACCGCGTGGATCAGCACGATCGACGCCGCGATCCGACAGACCGACGGGACCCTGCGCGTCGTGGCGTTCGAGCACGCGCGCAGCGAGCCGCCGGTGCTGCGCGGCGGCGAGTCCGACCTGTTCGACCGACGCGACGACACCTCGTGGAAGGCGCCGGGCGGGCGCGTCACCGACCTCGTGCTGTTCGCGCGCGAGGACTTCACGGTGGCGGACGGCGAAGAGTTGATCCTGCGGGTGCGCAGCACGAGCGACGAACGCCGCGTGCCCGGCGCCGTCGAGCTCGGCTTCGTCGACACGGCCGACCCGGTCGACGTCTCGGCCGACGCCTACCGCGCGCTCATGGCGCCGCCGCGCACGAAGCTCGGCCCGAAGCTGCGCTCCGCCCTGCGCGAACTGCGCGTGGAGCAGCACCCTTCGGTCGTGGACGCGCGCGCGGCGATCGCGGCGCACGACGCGGCGCGCCCGGACCTGCCGAAGCTGCGCGCCTCGGTGCTGCACGAGCGCACGGAGGATCGCCGCCCGACGCGCGTGTTCGAACGCGGCGACTTCCTCTCCCCCGCCGAGCCGGTCGAACCCGGCGTGCTCGCGGTGCTGCCGCCCCTCGTCCCACGCGACCCCGAGAGCGGCGCGGACCGCCTCGACCTCGCGCTGTGGATCGTGTCGGACGAGAACGCGCTCGCGCGGCGCGTGGCCGTCAACCAGATCTGGCAGCGGCTGTTCGGCGCGGGCCTGGTCACGACGATCGACGACTTCGGGCTGCGCGGCGAAGCGCCGACGCATCCCGAGCTGCTCGACCACCTCGCGCGCCGCTTCGGCGAGCTGGGCCTGTCGCGCAAGGCGCTCGTGCGCGAGATCCTCCTGTCGGACACCTACCGACGCTCGTCGCGGATGCGTCCCGACCTGCTCGAGCGCGATCCGACCAACCGACTCCTGGCGCGGCAGAACCGCTATCGCGTCGAGGCCGAGATCGTGCGCGACCTCGCGCTGGCGACCAGCGGTCTGCTCGACGAGCGCGTCGGCGGCCCGAGCGTGTTCCCTCCGATGGATCCGAGCGTCGCCGACCTCGCCTACGCCGACCTGTTCAGGTGGAGCACGAGCGAGGGCGGCGACCGCTACCGACGCGGGATGTACACGTTCTTCAAGCGCACGGCGCCGCACCCCAACCTCGCGGCGTTCGACTGCCCCACCGCGAACGTGACCGCGGCCACGCGCGCCACCTCGAACACGCCGATCCAGGCGCTGGCCACGCTGAACAACGAGGTCTTCGTCGAGACGGCCGTCGGCCTCGCGACGCGACTCGTGCGCGAGCGCGCCGGGAGCGACGACGCGGGCCTGTTGACGCGCGGTTTCGAACTCTCCGTCGCGCGCCCACCGACGCCGACCGAGCTCGCGGCGCTCGTCGGCCTGCTCGACGACGCGCGCGCACACTACGCGGACCACCCCGACGACGCGGACGCGCTCCTGGGCGTCCTGCCCGGCGGCGCCGACGCCCTTCCGCAGGCCTCGAGCCGCGAGGACCGCGCGGAGTTGGCCGCGCTGGCGGCGACCTGCCGTGTCCTGCTCAACACCGACGCGTTCCTGACCCGCGAATGACCATGGGCTCCTCCAACCGCATCGGCGGCTTCGATCCGCTCCTAGGTCGCCGCGGCTTCCTCACGAGCGCCGCGAGCGGCCTCGGCGCGCTGGCCCTGCGCGCGCTGCTCGTGCAGGACGGCGAGGCGCGACGCGTCGAGGCATTCGACCCGCTCGCCGAACGCGCGCCCCACTTCGCGCCGCGCGCGAAGAACTGCATCTTCGTGTTCCTCGCCGGGGGGCCGAGTCAGTTCGACCTGTTCGACCACAAGCCCGAACTCGTGCGCCGACACGGCGAGCCCTTGCCCGACAGCGTGCTGGGCGACGCGCGCTTCGCCTTCCTGCAGAAGGACACGGCGCGCCTGATCGGGACGAAGACGCGGTTCGAGCGCCACGGCGAGTGCGGCATGGAGCTGTCGGAGCACGTGCCGCACCTGGCGCGGCACGCGGACAAGCTGCTGCTCGTGCGCACGCTGCACACCGACCAGTTCAACCACCACCCCGCGCAGCTCATGATGCAGTGCGGGCGCGGCCTGTTCGGGCTGCCGACGATGGGCGCCTGGATGCTCTACGGGCTCGGGACGCCGTCGCGCAACCTGCCCGGCTACGTGGTGCTCTCCGCCGGGCGCGGCACGAGCGGCGGCGCGACGCTGTGGCAGAGCGGCTTCCTGCCGTCGTCGTACGCAGGCGTGCCGTTCCGCAGCGACGGCGGCGACGCCGTGCTCGACCTGCGCACGCCGACCGGCGTCCCCGAACACCTGCAGCGCGGCGCGCTCGACGCGCTCGGGACGATCAACCGCGAACAGAGCGCGCGCGTCCTCGACCCGGAGGTGGAGAGCCGCATCAACAGCTACGAGTTGGCGCACCGCATGCAGAGCGCGGCGCCCGAGCTCATCGACCTGTCGCGCGAGTCCGAGGCGACGCTCGCCGCCTACGGCCTCGATCGCGAGGACCCGGTCATCGACGCGCACCGCGACGGCGGGCCCGGTCAGTACCGCTCCTTCGCCGCGAACTGCCTCTTGGCGCGGCGCCTCGTCGAGCGCGGCGTGCGCTTCGTCAACGTCGTGCACGCGAGCTGGGACCACCACAGCAACCTCGACGTCGAGCTGCCCTTCAACGCACGCATGGCCGATCAGCCGATCGGCGCGCTCATCGGCGACCTCGAACAGCGCGGCCTGCTCGACGAGACGCTCGTCGTCGTCGCGAGCGAGTTCGGCCGCACGCCTCTGGGCGAGAACCGCGCGTCGGGCGCACCGGTCACCGGGCGCGACCACCACCCCTTCGCCTTCCCGGCGGTGCTGGCCGGCGGCGGCGTCAAGGGCGGCCTCACCTACGGCACGACGGACCCGTTCGGTTGGTCGCCGGTCGAGGACGCGGTCCACGTGAACGACTTCCACGCGACGCTGTTGCACCTGTTCGGGCTCGACCACCTGCGGCTGAGCCATCGCTACCAGGGTCGCGACTTCCGCCTGACCGACGTGGCGGGCCGCGTGATCCACGACTGGGTGGCATAGGCGCTCGCGCGGCCGGCGGACGCTATCCTGCTCGCGATGTCGTCCCGCCCCGACCGCTTCGAAACCTTCGACAGCACCTTCGCGTTCGCGCGCTCGGCGTCGTCGCGGGTCGTCGCCGGACGCGGCGCGCGCCGCGCCCTCGCCGGGCTCGTCGACGACCTCGAGCCCGACGGCGTCGCCCTCGTCTTCGATCGCGCCGTCGCGCCCTTCGCGAACGAGATCGCCGACGAGCTCGGCGCGCGGATCCGCCTCCCGGTCGTCGGCGGCGAGGCGTGCAAGCAGCTCGTGAGCGTCGGGACGCTCGCCCAGGCGCTGATCGACGCGCGCGCGACGCGCGGCACCGTCCTGGTCGGCATGGGCGGCGGGACGGTCACCGACCTGGTGGGCTTCCTCGGCGCCGTGCACCTGCGCGGTCTGCGCACGGTCCTGTGCCCCACCACGACGCTGGCGATGTGCGACGCGGCGCTCGGCGGCAAGAACGGCGTCGACCACGGCGGGCTGAAGAACACGCTCGGGACGATCCGCCAGCCCGCGGGCGTGGTCGCCGACACCGAGTGGCTCGCGACGCTCGAGCCGCGCTTCTTCGAGGAGGGCCTCGCCGAGGTCGCGAAGATGGCCGCGGTCCTCGACGCCGACGCGTTCGAGCGCGTGGAGTTCCTCGCGGACGCCGTGGCCGCGCGCGACCCCGCGGCGCTCGACGCGCTCGTCCAGGTGGCGATCGAGCTGAAGATGGGCGTGGTCGTCGGCGACGAGACCGAGTCGGACCGCCGGCGCTGGCTCAACTTCGGTCACACGATCGGACACGCGCTCGAGAGCCTCGCGGGACTCGGATCGCGCGCGGGAGCGCTGCGCCACGGTCGCGCCGTCGCGATCGGCATGGTCGCGGAGTGCCGCGCGGCGCAGGGCACGACCCCGCCCGACGCGCTCGAACGCCTGACCGCGCTGCTCGTCCGGCTCGGCCTCGATCCGACCGTTCCCGGCGCGCTGCGCGACCCCGAGCGCGTCTGGACCTTCGCCGAGCAGGACAAGAAGGCGGCGCGCGGCGCGGTCCCGATGATCGTTCCCGACCGGATCGGCAGCGGCGTCGCGCGCGAGCTCACGCGCGAGGGCCTCGAACGCGCGTTCGAGGCGTAGCGCAGGGCCTCGCGATGGCGCCCCCGTCCCCCACGAACGACCCCGCCTCGACCGAATCACCCACGGTCGAGCCGCTGCCGATCGAACCCCTGCGCGCGCCGGCCGACGCCGTCGTCACGATGCCTGGTTCGAAGAGCGAGGCCAACCGCGCGCTCGCGGCCGCAGCCCTCTCCGGGCGCGAGGTGCTGATCGAGGGCGCCACGCCGTGCGACGACGTGCGCCACATGGTGGCGGGCCTCGCGACGCTCGGGTTCGCCGTGCGCTTCGTCGACGAGGCCGCGGGCCAGGTCCTCGTCGGACCGCGCGGCGCCGACGCACCGACCGCGGGCGAGCTGTTCTGCGGCAACGCCGGCACGGCGCTGCGCTTCCTGGTGTCGATCGCCGCGCTGACACCGGGCGAGTGGACCGTGACCGGCGACGCGCACATGCGCACGCGACCGATCGGACCGCTCGTCGACGCCTGGCGGCGCGCGGGCGTGGCGATCACGGCCGAAGGCGGCTGCCCGCCGGTGCGCGTCACCGGCGCGAGCGTGGACGACCGCGCGCTCGCGCTCGAGCTGGATCCGTCGGTCTCGAGCCAGTTCGTCTCTTCGCTGCTGCTCGCCGGCTCCGGACTCGCACAGCCGCTCGAGGTCGCGTTCACGGCGCCGCCCGCGTCGCTCGAGTACGCCGAGCTCACCTGTCGCGTGCTCGTCGCGTTCGGCTGTCGTGCGACGGTCGACGCGCAGGGCGCGCGCGTCGAGCCGCGCTCGGGCGCGGTGCCGGAACGCTACGCGGTCGCCGGTGACTGGAGCGCGGTCGGCTTCCTCGCCTGCCTGCAGATGCTGACCGGGAGTCGCCTCTGCGCGACGAACCTGCGCACCGGCACGAACCACCCCGACGAAGCGCTGATCGAGCACCTGGCCGCCTTCGCCGAGCCGGGTCCGCGCACCCTCGACGTGTCGGCCGTTCCCGACCAGTTCATGAACCTCGCGGTCGTCGCTGCCGCGCGGGAGGGCACGACGCGCTTCGTCGGCGCGGCGAACCTGCGCGCGAAGGAGTGCGACCGCCTGGCCGTCACCGCGCGCGAACTCGCGCGGATCGGCGTGCCCGCGCGCGAACACGACGACGGGCTCGAGGTCGACGGGGTCGCCGAACTGGAGCCCGCGACGATCGACCCCGAGGGCGACCACCGCGTCGCGATCGCGTTCACGCTCGCCGGTCTGCTGTCGCCGGGCATCGCCGTCGCCGATCCGACCTGTGTGTCGAAGAGCGACCCCGCCTTCTTCCAGCGCGTCGACGCTCTGCGCGAGCGTCCGGCGAACGTGATCGTCGTCGGGATGCGTTGCAGCGGCAAGTCCACCTTCGCGCGCCTGCTCGGCGTCGAGCTCGACCGCGTCGCGCACGACACGGACTCGTGGTTCACGAGCGAGCACGACTCGATCGCGAGCTATGTCGCGGAACACGGCTGGACGGCGTTCCGCGAGCGCGAGGCGTCGGTCCTCGAACACCTCCTGCGCACGCCCGGTCAGGTGATCGCGCTGGGCGGAGGCGCCGTCGAGACCGACGCGGTGCGCGCGCTCCTGCGCGACCAACCGCTCGTCGTGCACGTGCACGCGCCGCTCGCCACGCTGCGCGAACGGCTCGCGGCGAACGACCCCTCGCGCCCGTCGGTGACCGGTGCCGATCCGCACGACGAGCTCGGGACGCTGCTCGCTCGACGCACGCCGCTGTACGACGAGATGGCGAAGCTCTGGGTCGACGGGACCGCCGACCCCGGCGTCGAGGCACGGCGCATCGCGCGCGCCATCGCCGCGCGCTGCGCCTGGCCGGGGGTGCGTCCGTGACCGAGCTGGTCGCCACGCTGCCCCCGCGTGCGGCGGACGATCCGCGCGCCTACGCCCAGGCCGTGGCCGACGCCGGCGGCGACCTGATCGAGGTGCGCGGTGACCTCACGCCTCAGCTCGCGCCGTTCGATTCGCCCGTCCCGATCCTGGCGAGCCCGCGCGGCGGCGACCTTGCGGCCGTGATCGCCAACGGCGTCGCCTGGATCGACCAGGAGGCACACGAACCTCGGATCGAGGCGCGAGGCGCGCGGCGCATCGCGAGCCACCACGATCACGAGCGCTGTCCGACGGCGGACGAGCTGATCGCGATCGGTCGCTCGCTGCGCGCCGGGACCGGCGTCGAGCTCGTGAAGATCGCGGCCCACGCCGCATCGGCGCGCGACCTCGAAGCCCTCGACGCCGCCCGGCGCACGCTCGAGGTGGACGGGCCCACCACCGTCCTCGCGATGGGTCCGTTCGCCGAGCTCGATCGCGTGCGCTCGCCCTGGCGGAACGCGCTGACCTACGCGGCACTCGAGGAGCGCGACGCGGCGGCGCCCGGCCAGCTCACGCTCCGCGACCACCGCCGCTTCCGCGGACCCGATTCTCCGCGGGTGTACGGGCTCCTCGGCGGTCCCGAGGCCTGCGCGCGCAGCGCGAGCCCGGTCTTCTTCACGCACCTGTTCGGTGCGCTCGGGAACGACGGCGCGTCGGTCGAGCGCGCCTACCTGCGCTTCCCCTCCGTCGACGCGGCCGCTGATCTGCCCGCGCTCGAGCGGCTCGGCGTGCACGGCCTCTCGGTCACCGCGCCGCACAAGCCCGCCGCCGCCGCCTTCGTCCGCGCGCGCCACGGCCAGCTGTCGCCCGACGCCCAACGCGCCGGCGCGCTCAACACGCTCGTGTTCGACGAGCGCCCGCTCGGGCACCAGTTCGACAGCGCGGGCCTCGAGCTGGGCTACCGCGACCTGGGTCCGCGCGCGCCGGTGGCCGTCGTCGGCTCGGGCGGCGTCGTGCCCGCGGTGCTGATCGCGGCCCAGCGCCTGGGCTGGCGCGAGGTGACGATCTTCGCGCGCGACGCCGCGGCCCGCTCCGCCCTGTCCGCGCGCTTCGACGCGGAGCACGCGCCGCTCGAGGCCCTCGCCGACGCGGCGCCGGCGCTCGTCGTCTGGGCGCTGCCGGTCGACGCCGACGCGATCGCGTTGCCGCCCGCGGCGCAGGGCGGCGCGGCGTTCCTCGACCTGCGCTACGGCGGCGAGACCGGCGCGCTCGCGCGCGCGGCGCGCGCCGGCTACGCGGTCCGCGACGGCGGCGCGATGCTCGTGCACCAGGCGCTCGCCCAGTTCGCCGCCTTCACCGGCCGCGAACCCGGACCCGACGACGCGCGCGCGCTGTTCGCGCTGCTCGAGGACTTCAGCGCGACGCGATGAGCCCCAGCGGGCCGAGGTGCTCGCGCGCGGCGGCGGCGAGCGCGTCGCCGCGCGCCGCGTCCTGCTCGGCTCCGGTCGGCGTCGCGAACCACTCGACGAACGGCACGCCGTGGCGCCGCGCGCCGTCCGCGAGATCGGCGCGCCAACGCGCCGCGCGCTCGACGAAGCGGCGTCGACGCGCCGCGTCGAACTCCACCTCGCGCTGGGCGCCGGTCTCCGCGTCGACGAGGCGCAGCGCGCCGCCCTCGGGCGGGTCGAGCTCGCCGCGCTCCCACACCGCGATCGCCAGGCCCGCCGACGCGCGCGCGAAGGCCGCCTCGAAGAGGTCGCCCGCGCCGCTCGGCGCCATCCAGTCGCTGATGACGACGCGCACACCGCCGGGTCCCAGCGTGCGCAGCGCACCGAGCGAGGTCGACAGCGGCACGGTCCCGTCGAGCGCGACGCCGCGCTCGTCGAGCGCCGTGCGTTCGACGCGACGCGGGCGCTCCTCGGCGAGCCACAGGCGCGTGGCGAAGCCCGCATCGCGACCGAGCGCGTACCACAGGGCGAAGAGGTCCACGGCGCAGCGCGCCTTGTCCGGGTGCACGGCGAGCGAGCGCGACGCGTCGAGCACCACGTCGAGGCGCGGCGCGATCTCCTCGCGGAAGCGGCGTACGACGAGCTGGTCCGACCGCGCGAAGGCGCGCCAGTCGATGTGCCGCACGTCGTCGCCGGGCGCGTAGGCGCGGTGCTCGGAGAACTCCGCGCTCGAGCCGAGCGATCGCCCGAGGCGCTCGCCCGACCGCCCCGTGCCCACGCTCGGTTGCCAGACGAGCGCGAGCGTGCCGGCGGCGCGCGCCACCGCGGCCGACGGCCTGAGCGGTCCGATCGAGAGGTCCACGACGCGCTGGGATCAGGCGCTCGCCATGCGCTCGCGACTGCGCTCGACCGCGGGGTCCGGCTCGTGGTGTTCGCCGCGCCGCGCGCGCAGCACCTCGGCGGTGCCCTTCCCGATGCGCACGAGGTTCGCGAGCAGCCCGAGCGCGCCGAGTCCGATCACCGCGAGACCGACGGCGGGGTCGAGGTCCTGGTCGACCGACTCGGCGAGCACCCAGAACGGGTTGAGCGGATGGCGCATCTGCGTCAGGCCCCGATCGGTCAGGAGCAGTCCGATGATCGACGGCAGCACGATGCACGCCGCCGCGAACAGGACCATGACCAGTCGCACCGCCCACGCGCCGTTGGCGCGCTGGCTCCAGCGCGCGAGCAGCGCGGCGGGAAGCGCGACGAAGAACGAGTAGTAGCACAGCACCCAGACGCCGAACCAACGGCGGTCCTCGAAGCTGAAGTCGCCGGACAGGTCGATCAGGACCACGAACGCGGCGACCAGCCCGAGGAGCAGGTAGCTGAACTGCGCGCCGCGGCTCCCGCCGGGCAAGAGCATCGCGGGAGTGCGCCGCGCGCGACTGCCGCGCAGCGACAGGTCGAAGGCCACGCGCCGTCCGAGGCGCTGCCGCTCGGCCGTCCACAGCATGCTGAGGCCGGCGAGGACCAGCGCGAGCATCCCACCGATGCCCTGCGCGGCGTCGGCCGGGAGCCATCCAGCGAAGCGCGCGACGGCGAGCCAGCTCAGGAGCAGGAGCACGCAGGCGGCCGTGGTCAGGCGCAGCGGCGTCGCCGAGTTCTCTTCGGGGTGTGCGATCTGGCCGCAGCCGAAGGCGTGGAGGATCGCGGAGGCGCAGAAGCCGCCGAGCAGCACCGACACCAGGATGGCCGCGAAGTCGCGATCGCTGAGGATCGCGGGATCGGCGAGCAGCTGGCTGCCGAAGCCGGCGGCCCCACCGACGCCGAAGAACGCCGCCACGCCGAGCAGGACGTAGAGCACCACGCGCACCGAGCGGGCCTTCGTCAGAGCCGACAGTGCGAGCGCGAGCGCCGAGGTCCACAGGCTCGCGCAGTACAGCACGAGCAGCACGACGAAGACCGAGAGCAGGTCCACGCCGCGCATGAGGAACCCGAGCGCGATGAACGGCAGGAAGGCCGCCAGGAGGAGCGCGCTCTGCAGCGCGGCCGCGAAGATCTTGCCGCCCGCGATCTGCGAGGGCGTGAGCCCGGACAGCGTGAGCTGGTCGTAGGTCTCGGCCTCCCACTCGTTGCCGAGCGACTGGAACGCCTGCAGCGGCACGACGACGATCATCCCGAGGCCGAGCAGCCACACGAGCAGCATCGTGAAGCTCGTGCCGAGGTTCGCCCTGGGGTTCGCCTCGTCCATCAGCACGATCATCGCGCCGATGATCGCGACGATCACAACGAGCGCCAGGAAGGTCCAGCCGAAGCTGCGACCGCGCAGCGTCTGACGCACTTCCTTGACGAGGATCGGGTTCGACCGCTCGACGATCGGCTCGAACCGATCGACCACTCGCGACAGGCCGCCGCCGTTGGACTCGAGCGCGCTCATTGCAGCTTGCCCTGGGTGAGGTGCAGGAACAGGTCCTCGAGGTCGATGCGCTCGCCGTGGAACTCGACCGGCCGCAGCTCGGCCGCGACGGCGCGCGCCAGGAGGTCGGCGAGGCCGGCCTCGTCGCCCTGGAACCCGAAGACGAGCGCGTCGCGTTCGCGGCGCACGCCGATGATCGAGCCCTGTTCGGCGAGGAAGCGCTGCGCGGCCTCCACGTCGGCGAGGAAGCGCGCGCGCACCTGGGTGCCCTTCGCACCGCTCGCTCCGGCGCGCAGCGATTCGAGGTCGCCCGTCGCCTGGATGAGCCCGCCCTCGATCACAGCGACCTGGTCGCAGATCTCCGAGAGCTCGGTGAGGATGTGCGACGACACCAGCACGGCCTTGCCCTGGTCCGCGAGGATCCGGATCAGCTCGCGCAGCTCGACGCGCGCGCGCGGGTCGAGGCCGGAGGCCGGCTCGTCGAGGATCAGCACGAGCGGGTCGTTCAGGAGCGTCTTGGCCAGGCACAAACGCTGCTTCATGCCCTTCGAGAGGCCGCTGATCGGCTTCTCGAGCAGCGGCGCGAGGCCGGTGAAGTCCGTGACCGCGTCGATCGCGCGCTTGCGGTCCTTGCCGCGCAGCCCGTAGGCGCGCGCGAAGAAGTCCACGTACTCGGCCACGGTCGTCGCCGTGTAGGTCCCGTACGCGTCGGGCATGAAGCCGATCCGCTGACGCACGCCGCGCGGGTCGAGCAGCGCCGAGCGACCGTCGACGCGCACGTCGCCCCGATCGGGGAGGTCGAGCGTCGCGGCGATCCGCATCGTCGTGGTCTTGCCGGCGCCGTTCGGGCCGATGAAGCCGCAGACCGAGCCGCGGTTCACGCAGAAGCTCACCTCGTCGACCGCCAGGTGCTTGCCGAACCACTTGGTGATCGCGTCGACCTCGAGCAGTACGTCGGGGTCGTGGGTGCGCTCGCGCGCTTCGTCGATGGTCGTGCTCACAGCGCGCCCTCCTCCAGGTGTCCGACGAGGCTCTGCTCGGCCGAGATCCGCGTGCCGCGCACCTGGCAGTCGTCCTCGCCGACGACGGCGTCCGTGCGCGCGGCGTAGCTGCCGGGCGGCAGGTCGGAGAACAGCGACAGATACGGACCCGGCGCGATGCTCGCGAGGAAACCGTCCAAGGCCTCGTCCTCCCCGTCGGCGGCCGTCAGCGTCGCCGCCGCGCCGTCGCCGAGCGCGCCGTTCGTGCGCCACAGTCGACCGTCGCGATCGCGCAGCCACAGTTCGTGCACCTTCGCGCCCAGTCCGTTCTGCACCCGGACCGCGCCGCCCTCGCGCTCGGCGACGATTCGAGCGCGCGTGCTGTGGTCGGTGTGCACCGCGTGGAGGATCGGCCGACGCACGGCGAGGAACGCTCCGCCGTGGACGGTCTCGCCCGTGTCCTCGTCGCGCTCGATCCAGTAGCGGTCCTCGTTGTTGCCGAAGTCCTCGGTCGACATCGGCAGCACGACCGTGCCCGGGCCGGGCCGCAGGCGTGTGCCGTCGGACAACCCGACGAAGATGCGGCGCATGGTCAACGACGAGATCGTGTTCGTCTCCTGGTCGAGCACCGCCCACGAGCGCGCTGCGTCCTTGATGCCGATGCCGTCGCGCGCCGTGCCGTAGGCCACGACGACGAGCGTCCCGACGAAGGCCAGCGCCGGCGCGGTCACGAGGAAGACCACGGGGCGCTTCGTGCGCTTCACGAGCCACATGTTGACCGGGCCGATGACGACTGCGAGCGCGATCAACAGCGCCAGGATCGTGCGGTGCGAGATCTCACCGATGCCGGGCAGCTGGACGCTGCCCATGCGCCAGCGGAGCGGCTGCAGGACCGGGTTCGGCTGCGTGTAGTGCGGCGCGACGAAGGAGGGCGAGCGCTCGTGCACCCACCACACGGCCAGCTGCTGTTCGCGCGTCTCGAGCGGCTCGCCCGGGGCGAAGATCACCGTGCCGAGCCCGAACCGCGCGATGTCGACCTCGCCGAACGACAGCACGCGGTTGTGCGGCCCGCGCGCGCGGGCCAGCTCGCCGAGGCTCGCGAACGCGTCGTCGCGCGCGACGAGCACGCACCCGCCGAGGCGCACCCAGCGCGCCACCTCGGCCAGTTGGTCGGCCTCGAAGCCGTCGCCGTCGAGCACCGCCATGTCGACGCTCGTCAAGCCCACGTACGAGTCGGGCAGTTGGTCGGCCTCGCGCAGGACGACCGCGTAGTCGGTGGTCGGCTGCGTCAGGAGCAGGTCGCGCCGACGATCGATCGCCGCGTCGGTCATGCCCCGTCCGCCGCGCCAGGTCACGCCGTCGGGGTACCAGCGCGCGCTCGGCTCGCTGAAGACCGCCCGGTGCTCCGCGCCGGCGACGCGATTCACGTTGGCGCGCGACAGGTCCGCGGCGCGCTGCTGCTCCCAGCCGGCGCCCAGCGCGCGGTCGGAGTAGACGGCGACAAAGTAGCAGTTCTGCGGCCAGTCGTCGTGCACGAACTGCACGTGCATCGACTCGGTGTCGACGCCGTCGACGGTGCAGTCGATGCGCAACCTGTCGCCGGGCGTGTTGACGAAGGTCGGGACCGTGAGGACCAGCTCGCGCTCCTCCCCCGCCTCGAAGGACGCAGTGACCGCGGCGCCCGAGCGCGTCCAGCGGTCGTCGGTGAGGTAGCCCGCACGCAGCTCGACCGCGCGCGGTTCGTCGGCGGTGTTGCGCACGGACACGGGCACCTGCACGAAGCCGCGGCCCGCCAGGCCGCGCGTGAGGTCCTCGTAGGCGAAGCGCACGCCCTCGACCTCGGTCTGGTGCTGTGCGCGCGCGGCGCCGGCGTGAGCGAGGAAGAGGACCGCGAGGGCGATCGCGAACGACGAGAGGCGCATCATGCGTCGAGCTCCGCGGGCAGGGCTTCGGCCAGCTCGTCGACGCCGTCGAGCACGGCGGCGATCACGTCGGCGCGCGAGACCGAGTCCAGTCCGGCGCGGTAGTCGAGCACGAGGCGGTGGCCGAGACAGGCCGCCGCGAGGGCGCGCACGTCGTCGAAGCCCACGTTCGGTCGGCCCTCGACGAGCGCCAGCGCGCGCGCGGCGCGGGACAGCGCGATCGCGCCGCGCGGCGAGCTGCCGAACTTCACGTACTCGCGCACGGCCTTCGGCGCCTCGACCGCGTCGGGGTGCGTCGCCGCCACGAGGCGCGCGATCCAGCGCGCCACCGCGACGGGCAGGAACACGCGCTCGACGGTCTCGAACAGCTCGTCGAGCTCGGCACGACTGATCGCGGGCGCGAGCTCGGGTGCGACGCCGCCGGGGCGCTCGAGCAGGATGCGTTCGAGCGTCGGCGCGCCGATGCCGCGCACGTCGACCTTCATCGTGAAGCGGTCGAGCTGCGCCTCGGGCAGCGGGTAGGTGCCTTCGAGCTCGATCGGGTTCTGCGTCGCGAGCACGAAGAACGGCGCGGGCAGGTCGCGCGTCTCGCCGAGGATCGTGACGCGCCGCTCCTGCATCGCCTCGAGCAGCGCCGACTGCGTCTTCGGACTCGCGCGGTTGATCTCGTCCGCGAGCAGGATCTGCGTGAACACCGGCCCGGGATGGAAGCGGAACGCGCGCCCGCCGCCCTCGCTCTCCTCCAGAACCATCCCGCCGGTGATGTCACCGGGCAACAGGTCCGGGGTGAACTGCACGCGGCGCCAGTCGAGGCCCGACAGGGCGGCGAGCCCCTTCACCAGTTCGGTCTTACCCAGTCCCGGCAGGCCTTCGAGCAGCACGTGCCCGCGCGCGAGCACGGCCACGAGCACGGCGCGTGTCAGCTCGCCCTGTCCGAACAGGACCGTGTCGAGTCCGGCGCGCAGTGCGCCGGCGCGCGTCGCGCAGCGCTCGACCAACTCGGGCGCCAGCAGGGGGGGATCGGTGTCGGTCACGAGGCGATCGCGAAGGGGTGGAGGGCGACGCCGCGCCGCCATGGGCGCCGCGTCCGGTCGACGAGGCTAAGAAGGTCGCGCGACCGATGCACGCGCGCGGAAAGGCGGTACCGCGTCGGACACGCGCCCGGGCGCCCGAGCGCGTCCGCTCAACGCTCGGAGTCGGTCCCGAAGAAGTCCTGGACGGCGCGGCGGTGTTTGGGAGCCAGGCGTCGTCGCTCCACGCTCTGCTCACCACCGGTGCCGAAGTCGCTGGCGTTCGCCGCCTGCCCGTCGGGGTCGAAGGTCGGCGCGGTCGAGCCCACGCCGACGAGCTGGCTGTGCTCGAGGTCGCGCAGCTGCGCGGGCGTGAGTCGCTGGGGCGCGAAGGCGTCGGCGCGATCGGGCGCTTCGTTCCCGAAGGTCAACGGCGCCGCGCCCGGTCCGCGGCTCACGCCGCCGTTCCCGGCGCCGAGCGACTGGGCGAGCTGGCGCAGGGCCGCCTTCTGACCGACGCCCGCGAGGCGTTGCAGGGCGATGCCACCGGCACCACCGAGTCCCCCGCCGCATCACGGCACGCCCGCGCCGGGACGCGACGGATCCATCGACTGCAACGCCTGGATCGCGTCGCGCACCTGCTGCTCGGTCAGCGGCGGCGTCTCGGGCACGGGCGGCCCGTCGGCGATCGCGGCGGCCGCGTCGGCGAGTGCTGCGAGCTGCTCGGCGGACAGCCCGTCGAAAGGCGCGGGCACGGCGCCGTCCTCGCCGGCCGCGCGCCGCTGCGCCGCTTCGGTGAGCGCGTCCGCCAGCTGTTCGAGCAGCGCGCGCCGCAGCTCGGGCGGGACCTGGACGAGCGCCTCGGCCAGCGCGGCCGGGTCGAACGCGGCCAGGTCCTCGAGCGCTTCGGCGAGCGCGTCCTGCGCCGCCCGTTCGAGCGGTCCGTCGGCGCCCGTCGGCGTCGCGCCCGCCGCGGCCTCGGCCAGGGCCTGGGTCAGCGCGCGGCGCGCCTCGTCGTCGGTGCCCGCGAGCTCGCTCGCCATCCAGTCGGCCAGGTCCTGCTGCAGCGCTTCGAGCGCGCGCGCGATCGCGGCCAGCTGCTCCTCGGTCAACTCGAAGGCCGCGGGGTCCAGTTCGAGCGCCTGTTCGAGCGCTTCGGCGCGGCGCTCCTCGAGCGCGGCCATGGCCTCGAACAGCTCCTCGCGCAGCGCGGGATCGATGTCGCGCAGAAGGCGCGCGAGGTCGGGACCCGACGGCATCTCGGCGCCGGCGAGCTCGGCCTCGAGCTGCGCCTGCAGGGCCTCGAGCGCCTCGGTCAACTCCGGCGACAGCTCCGGCGCTTCGGGCAGTCCGGCCAGCGCCTCGCGCATCTGCTCGGCCAGTTCGGGGTCGAGGTCCAGGTCCTCGAGGCGCTCGGCGAGCTCCTCGGCCAGCTCCTCGAGCGCCGCGTCGCCGAGCGCGTCGAGGGACGCGCGCCGCGCCTCCATCTCGCCCGGCTCGATCAGGCCGGCCTCGGCCAGGCGCTCGAGCGCGCCCTCGACCTGCTCGCGCAGCGCCTCGTCGAGCGCCGCCCACTCCTCCATGAACTCGAGCCAGCGTTCGAGGTCCTCGGGGTCCGCGAGCGGCGCGGCGTCGTCGCCGGCCAGGGCCGCGGCCTTCGCGGCCAGCTCCTCGAGCCGCTCGAGCAGGCTCGGATCCACCGCCTGGCCGAGCGGTCCCTCGCGCAGGCCCTCGGCCGCCTCGCGCAGGGACTCGGACGCGCGCTGGCCGTCACCGGCCGACGCGGAGGCGGCCTCGTTCACGGCCCGCGCGAGCTGTTCGCTGGCCGCGCCGGCCTCCTCGGCCGCCCGCTCGAGGTCGCGCTCGAGGGCGTCGACCCCCTCGAACCCGGCCTCGATCCCCGCCTCGGCGACCTGCTCGCGCAGGCGCTGGATCCGGTCGACGAGCTCCGCCTCGAGCCCCTCCTCGAGCCGCACTTCTTCGGTGAGCACCTCGAGGCGCTCGGCCGCCCGCTCGACGGCCGCGGCGAGCAGCGCCTCCACCCCCGAGGCCGGAGCGCCCGCGGGCGTGGCCACCGGGGCGAGCGGACTGACGAGCGCGAAAACCAGCGCCGCGGGCCAGGGGCCGCGCCAGGCGGCGGAGGAGACGGCCGGCGGCGCGGGCGCCCGTTCGGCCCCGGCGGCGAAGCGCGCCGCCCAGGCCGGGTCGGGCCGCTCCAGCGCGGTGACGAGGCTGCCGTCGGCGGGCCCGTGGGCGTCGAGCCAGGCCGCGGCGGCCGGCCGCGAGGGGACGGCCCGCCGCGCGGCGAGGTGCGCGAGCGGCGGCACGGCGAGGAGCGCGGCGAACCCGAGCCACCCCGGCCAGCCCTCGAGCCCGAGTCCCACGCGGGCCGCGAGGGCCACCGTTCCCGCGACCACCAGCGCCAGGGCGCCGTAGCGCGCGAGCCGCCCGACGAGCGCCGCGCGGTAGCAGCGCCGCCGGAAGCCGTCGATGCGCCGCGCCAGCTCCGCGCCGAGTCCCGCGCCGCCCTCGGATCCGCCGTCCATGGCGCGCGGGTACGCACGCTCGCTGGGCACCATTCTCACTCGGTCCTCACGAACCGCAGGATGCGGCCGTCCTTGCGGCGCTTGTTGCCCGTCCCGAAGCTCGTCAGGTACAGCTCGCCCGCGTTGTCGACGCCGAACGACGAGGGCGCGATCGTGCGGCCGAACTCGACCGCTTCGGGCTCCTCGGCGGCCACGTCGAGCGCCCACATTCGACCGGTGACGAAGTCGGCGTAGACGTAGTGCCCCACGAGCTGCGGCACGGCGGCGCCGCGATAGACGAATCCGCCGGTGATCGAGATGCCCTTCACGTGGCTGTACACGACGACGGGGTCGACGAGGGGGCCGGGACCGCGCCGCGACTTGGGCTCGAAGTCGGCGAAGCCCTCCTTGAGGCGCCAGCCGTGGTTGCCGCCGCGCACGACGCGGTGCACCTCCTCCCACTCGTTCTGACCCACGTCGCCGCACCACATCTCACCGGTCGCCGGGTCGAAGCAGAAGCGCCACGGGTTGCGCAGGCCCAACGCCCAGATCTCGCCGCGCGTGCCGGCGGGCAGGTCGTCGCCCTCGACGAACGGGTTGTCGTCGGGGATCGCGTAGGGCAGCCCGTCGTCGCGCGCGTCCACGTCGATGCGCAGGATCGTGCCGAGCAGCGTCGTGGGGTCCTGGGCGTTCTCCTGGGGATCGCCCGCCGAGCCGCCGTCCCCCATCCCGATGTAGAGCATCCCGTCGGGCCCGAACAACAGCTGCCCGCCGTTGTGGTTGCGCCACGGCTGTTCGATCTCGAGCAGCACGCGCTCGGTCCTGGGATCGAGCTGGCCCTCCTCGGTGAGGCGCCACTCGCTGATGCGTCCGCGGCGCTCGCCGTGGATCGAGTAGTGCAGGTAGACGAGGCCGTTGGTCGCGAAGTCCGGGTGCGGCTCGAGATCGAGCAGCCCCTCTTCGTTGTGTTCGAGGCTCACGTCGAGCTCGAGCGCGACCGAGTGCGCGGTCACGCGTCCGTCCGCGTCGGCCTCGAACAGGCGCACGGTGCCCTCCTGCTCCACCACGTAGTAGCGACCGTCGGGGAGCTGGCCGAAGTCGAGCGGACGGTACAACCCCGGAAGTCCGGTGAAAGCGGGCCGCACGGCGACGCGCTCCAGCGGGTCCTGTGCATCGGCGTCGTCCTGGTGGACGGTGAGCGCGACGCCGGTCGCCGCCACCGCGCCGAGGGCGAGGGTGACGGCCAGGGAGCGGAACGCGGTCGTGGAGAGGCTCTGCATCGCGCGCCACGGTAGCACCGCGCGGGCGCGGCGTGACGCGGCGCGCGGCGTCGCGATCAGAACGCGTCCTGCCAGCGCCCCGTGCCGAACCAGGCCACGAGGCAGACGCTGTAGGCGATCGCGGAGTTGAGGTGCACGAACGGCGAGCCGTCCCGATCGCGCAGGCGCTTCGCGGTCGGGAAGAGGAGCCCGACCGCGACGGGGAGCCACGCGGCGAGTCCACCGAGCCCGACGCGCGCCACGACGCGCACCTCGTCGGGATCGCCCTGGAGGCCGTAGACCTCGAGGGTGGCGAGCACCGCCAGGCCCGCGCCCGCGACCCAGGCCTGCAGCACGACGAGCACCTCGAGCGGCTGCATCAGCGCGCGCTGCGTGAGCGGCAACCCCGCGCGATGGCGCGTCCACAAGAGCCACGCGGCCGTCGCGGAGCCGAACAGGACGGCGGCGACGAGAGCGACGGCGAACACGGCGGACGCGCGCTCAGGCGCGGGCGGCGAGCGCGGTCATGAGGCGCTCCACCATCGCGTCGATGCTGGCCGCGGCCTCGCCGATCGAGCCGGCGAGCATGTACGCGGGCGTGCTGACGATCGGGCGCGCACCGTCGGCGATCGCGCGGTCGACCGGGCACGGGCTGTGCACGATCCCCATGCGCTCGAGCGCGGCCGCGGTGTCGGCGTCGTCACCGATCGTGAGCTCGGCCGACTCGCCGCGATCGCGCAGCACGGCGGCGAGCACGGCCGGCGCGATGCACGCGACCGCGATCGGCTTCCTCGCGTCGAGGGCGGCGCCGAGCAGGCGCGCGGTCCCCGCCTCCACCGTGCAGGCGTCGCCGTCCACGGCGAAGGTGCACAGGTTCTTCGCCGCGCCGAAGCCGCCGGGCAGCACGACCGCGTCGAAGTCGTCGATCCGCGCATCGGCCACGTCGGCGACCGGACCGCGTGCGATGCGCGCCGACTCCGTGCGCACGTTGCGCGTCTCGCCCGGGACGACCTCACCCGTCTGGTGGTCAACCACGTGGAGCTGCGGCACGTCCGGCGCGAACGAGGTCACCGCGCACCCCGCGCGCTCGAGCGCGAGCAGCGTCAGGACCGACTCGTGGATCTCGGCGCCGTCGAAGACGCCGCAGCCGCTGAGGACGACCGCGACCTTCGGACCCGTCGTGTTCGACATGGCTGGTGCGATGGAGTGCCTGATGCGAAGGGGTGCTCGGGCGCGGCTCAGTCGGCCGCGCGAACGGTGAGGTCGGCCTCGGGCATCGTGCACTGACACATGAGGCGCACGCCCGCTTCGTCGGTGCACATCTCGACGGTCTCCTGCTCCTCGTCGGTGATCGGCGGGAGCGCGTCGGCTCCGTCGGTCACGACGACGCGGCAGGTGCCGCAGCTGCCGACCGTGCAGCCGAAGTCGATCGGGACGTTGTTCGACTGGCAGTAGTCGAGCAGCGGAGTGCCGGCGGGGACGTCGAAGGTCTCGCCGTTGGGTTCGACGCGCAGCGTGGGCATGGTTCGAGGGGGCGTGGTTGGAGGGGGGTGTGGGCGAAAGGGCGCGCGGTGCGCGACCGGTTCCCGGGGCGGCGCCGCGGGCGCCCAGACTCTACCCGCGACCCGCACCGTCCCCGTGGTCCGCTCGCGTAGACTCCCGCGCGTGAGCGTCCCCCCCGCGCAGAGCCGAGCGCTGCTCGTCGTCGGCATCGACACGGACGCGGCGCCGCTCGACGATCCCGACGCGCTGCTCGCGGACGCCGCGCGACGCGAGCGCACGGATCTGGCGCTGCGCGTGCCCGACGCTCGGGCGCTGCTCGCGCGCGCGCTGGACCTGGGGGGCCTCCCGCCGCGGATGGACCCCGGTCGCCGGGCGGCGCTCGAGCTCGCGCCGTCGGGCTGGCGGCTCGTCGCGCTCGGCGCCCTCGACCCCACGCACGGGCTGGACGCCGACGAGGGCATCGGTCCGCCGAGCGCCGAGGCGCAGCGCCCGTGAAGGTCCTCGTCGTCGGCCCCTTCGTCCCCTGGCCCCTCGACTCGGGCGGGCGCATCCGGACCTTCCACCTCGCGCGCGCGGCGAGCCGCGCCGGCGTCGAGCTCGAGGGCTGGTTCGTCGGCGACGACCGCGACCCGCGCGCGCTGGAGCGCGAGCTCGAACGCGCAGGAGGCTTCGCCGTGCGCGTCTTCGACCGCACGCGCGTCGGCGCGTTCGAGCGCTTCACCCGCGCCAAGTACGAACGCTGGTTCGCGAGCGACCACCTGCGCGACGCGCTGCGCGCCCGCTTCGAGTCCGACCCGCCCGACCTCGTCCACGCGGACGAGATGAGCGTGCTGCGCTCGGTGCCGCGCACGCCGTGTCCGCTCGTCGTGCACCACCACAAGCTCGACCTCGAGTTCCACGCGCGCGCGTACGGCGACGGGCTCGCCGCGCGCTTCGACCGCGCGAAGGTGCGCGGCCTCGAGACGCGCGCGGCACAGCGCACGCTCCACCACGTGGTGTGCTCCGAGGACGATCGCGACGCGTTGCTCGACCGCCACCCGTCGCTGGTCGTGACCGCCGTCCCGTCGGGCGTCGACGAGCGCGCGTTCGACCCGGACGCCTTTTGCGCCGACGCGCCGCTCGCGCGCGAACCGCGGCGCCTCCTCGTGCTCGGCAGCCTCGACTACGAACCGAACGTGGACGGCCTCGAGTGGCTCGCGCGCGACGTGCTGCCGCGCGTCGACGCGGACGCGACCGTGCGCGTGGTCGGACGCGACCCGATCGAGCGCGTGCGCGACCTGTGTGCGCAGGACGCGCGGCTCGAGCTCGTCGGACCGGTCGACGACGTGCGCGAGGAGCTGGCGCGCGCGTCGCTGCTGCTCGTGCCGCTGCGCATCGGCGGTGGGACGCGCCTCAAGATCGTCGAGGCGTTGGCCATGACGACGCCGGTCCTGTCGACGACGATCGGCGCCGAGGGCCTCGACCTCGACGCCGACCAGATCGAGCGCGCGGACGACGCGGCGTCGTTCGCCGCGGCGATCGCGACGCACCTCGGCGCCCCCGACGCCGCGTACGGACGCGGCGCACGCGGCCGCGCGACCGTCCTGGAGCGCTTGACCTGGGACGCGCTCGCCGCGCGCGTGCTGGGTGCGTGGCGCGACGCGGCCGATCGCGCTCCGCGCATCGGATAGGATCCAGCGCGCCATGCAGCGACGACGCGACGCACGACCCCGAACGACCCTCGCCCTCGGCTGCGCCGCGGCCCTCCTCCTCCCCCTGAGCGGCTGCGGAGGGTCCGAGGCGCCGCCCGCGAGCACCGACGCGTCGACCGCTTCCGATTCTCCGGCGAACCAGGAAGCCCGTTCGGACGAGGGGAACGGCGCGAACGCGGCGCGCACGGTCTTCGAGCGCGCTCCGATCGCGCCGCGCGGCGCGGGCGCCACGCGTCCGGACGGCGGGCGTCCCGACGTGCTGCTCATCAGCATCGACACGCTGCGCGCGGACCGGCTCGGCTGCTACGGCAACGCGCGACCGACCTCCCCCACGATCGACGCGCTGGCGGCGCGCGGCGTGCGCTTCGACGACGCCTACGCGCCCGACTGCGGCACGGCGCAGAGCCACGCGACCATGTTCACCGGCGCGCTCCCCGCGGCGCACGGCGTCTACAACGCGCCGGACTCGAACATGCGTACGATCAATCCGCTGTTCACGACGATCGTCGAGGAGCTCGACGACGCCGGTTACCAGACGATCGTCCACAACGAGGGCGGTCAGCTGCAGCGCGGCATGGGCTTCGAGCGCGGCGCCGATCACGCGGCGTTCCGCTCCAAGGGCATGCGCCGCACGCTCGAGGAGTTCGAGGAGGTGCTCGGGTACACCGACGGCGACGAGCCCCTCTTCGCGTTCTTCCACACCTACGAGGTGCACGCGCCCTACCTGCCGCCGCGCGTGTACGAGGGCGAGACCTTCCACGGGCGCTTCACGACCGAAGGCGAAGGCGGAGACTTCGAGCAGCGCTACGACGAGCTGGTTCGCAACCAGCAACGCGACACCGGCGCGGCGAAGACCTTCCTCGAACCCTACGAAGGGCTGACGAAGGAGCACGTGGCGTGGCTGTCCGCGCTCTACGACGAGGGCGTCCTGTTCATGGACCACCTGCTCGCGCGGTTGCTCGAGCGCTGGGACGAGGTGCGCGGCCTCGAGAACACGCTCGTCGTCCTCGTCTCCGACCACGGTGACCAGATCGGCGAGGACAACAAGTTCGGGCACCAGCTGGGGCTCTCGACCGAGCTCACGCACATCCCCTTCGTCGTCGCCGGTCCCGGCGTCGCGCCCGGCGTCGTCGAGGGCCCGGTCGGGCTGCGCGCGGTCGCGGGCACGATCCTCGAGCACCTCGGGCACGCGCGTCCGGCGCACATGGAGGTCTCCGTGGCCGACCTGCTCGCGACGCCCGGGGACACGCGCGTCCTCGAAGGCGTCGCCCATCAGCAGGTGCTCCGCGGGTCCACCTTCGGCATCGTCACCGACGCCTTCCACGCCATGGGGTTGTTCCGCGACCCGCCGCGCGGGCTGCCGCTGCTCCTGCTCGGCGACGCGAGCCGCTTCGAGCGCCTGCCGGACGACGCGAAGGACGAGCCGCGCTACCGCGAGGTCTACGAGGAGGGGCGCCAGCGCTACCTGCGCGACCGGCGGATCTCCGACGCCGCGCCGCCGGGCACGCGCGCCATGGAAGCCGGGGCCCGCGAGGAGCTGGAAGCCCTCGGGTACCTCGAGGACCGCTGACGATCGCCGGTGCCGGCCCCTTGGGAGCCGGCCCCGCTCGGTGTACAAGAGGGGCCGATGGACACCTCGCCCGCACCCCCGGTCGCCGACAAGCGCTCGCGCGTGGGGCTGCTGGTCATGGACGGTCTGTTGATCGTCCTGATGGGATGGTTGCTCTACACGGTCGTCGCCGCGCGCGACGCCGCCGAGAAGGAGGCGAACGCCGCGACGCAGGACGCCGCCGGTTCGAGCACCGACGCCCCGGTCGAGGCCGGCGCCGCGGGCGCGCCTTCCGACGAGGAGTGACGCCGACGCGTCAGCGGCCGCGACCGAACAGACGGCCGAGCAGGCCGCGGCGCGGCTCGGCGGCGGGCGCGGAAGGCGCACCGGTGGAGGCCGAAGCTCCGTCACCGCTCGGACCCGACTCGTCCGCCCGCAGCGCTTCGGCGTGCACGGGGCGCTCGCCGGTGCGCGCCTCGATCGCGTCGGCGTAGAGGGCGAGCAGCTCGGTCGTCATCGCGTCGACCGCGCGCACGGCGGACGGCGCCGCGCTCCAGGCGGCGCGCTGGTCCGCGTCGGCGAAGCGCGCGAGCGCGTCGACCCAGGCCGCGCGGTCCCGCGGCGGCACGGCGAGGCCACCGCCGCCCGCGACCGCATCGGTCAGGCCGCCCACCTCGGACACGAGCACGGGCAGGCCGGCCGCGCGCGCCTCGCGCGCCGACAGGCCGAAGACCTCGACCCACAGGGACGGGACGGCGACGCCGTCGAGGCGCGCGAGCACGCGCGCGGCGTCGGTCCGTTCGAACGGACCGTGGACGCGCACGCGCTCGGGTTCCGCTTCGGCGAGCGCGTCCAGCCGTCGCAGGTGCGCGTCGGAGCCGTGGTACGGCGTCGGGTCGCCGTGCACCTCGAGCACGAGTCCGTCGATGCGCGCTTCGACCACGGCCTCGGCCAGCTCGACCACGCCCTTGGACGGCAGCACGGAGCCGAGCACGCCCAACCGCAGCTCGTCGTCGGTCCGCGGATGCGCGCGGCGCGCGGCCTCGACCGCTGCGGCGATCCCCGCTGCGTCGACGCCGTTCTCGACGACGCGCAGCGCCGCGCCGTCGACGCCCGCGCGCACGAACACCTCGCGCGCGGCCGCCGACGGCGTGAAGAGCGCGTCGCACAGGGACAGGCACTCGAGCGCCTCGGCGCGGAACGCGCGCACCGCGTCCACGTCGGGCGCGCCACCCTCGAACAGATGCGGCCAGGTCCGCGCCAGGTCCCGCGCAAGTCCGTCGAGGTCGTTCGCGTCGATCGCGCCGCGCTCGGGATCGAACGCCTGCCCGCGCGGATCCAGCATCCAGTAGTCGTGCAGCGTCATGACGAGCGGCTGCCCCACGTCGTGGATCGCGCGCAGCGCGCTACCGCCGAAGCCCGTCGCGTGGTGCACGTGCACCACGTCGCAAGGCCGCTCGGCCATCCACCCCAGCACCACGTCGCGCAGCCGGTCGTGGACCATCAGGTCCATGAGCCGCGCGTGGTCGCCGTAGCCGTACTGAACGCGGCGCACCCCGACGCTCCCGCCGCCGGGCAGCGCGACCTCCTCGTCGGTGGTCACGAGCGAGTCGCCCTCCCCCGTCCGCAGACACAGCACGTGCACCCGGTGCCCGCGCGCGACGAGCTCCCGCGCCAGGTCCTCGGTGTGACTCAGCACGCCCCCGCGCTGCGGCGCCCAACCAGTCCCCACGATCCCCACGTCCAGTCCGTCCGCTCCGACCTTCATGGGCCGCACGGTACCGATCGCGCCGCGTCCGTTCATCTCCCCACGCCACCCACGACGGCCGAAGCCCGCCACGCCGAGGGTGACGCTGGGTGTCGCCGAGGAGCGAAGCGCGCGCCGAAGCTGGTGCGGTGCACGAGCCTCTGCCCGCAGAGGTGAGGGCGACGAGGGGTGGCGTGGAGGAGCGAAGCGCGCGTCGTGGTGGGTTCGGCGAGCGCAGGCGGGGCCACCGGCCCCGCTGAGCATCGCCGGAGCC
>Ga0180436_10000265_pt1 | contig 55527 bp, 45 predicted proteins | sample SS_ome_2_FD_132434 | JGI IMG/M metagenome (GOLD analysis project Ga0180436, IMG submission 132434) | Hypersaline lake sediment archaeal communities from the Salton Sea, California, USA - SS_3_S_2 metaG | ecosystem: Environmental > Aquatic > Non-marine Saline and Alkaline > Hypersaline >...
CCCGGAAGCGGATTCGAACTTCCACGTGCCCCGCAAATCCGGCCGGACGAACGAACAGGTCCAGGCCGAGGTCTTCGGCGTGCTCGCCAACTGGATCGGGCGCCGCACCCGCTAGCGATCGCCGAAGCCGATTCCGAGGAAGAAGATGCCCAGCGAGAGCGATCTCTATTTCGTGCAGCAGGCGGTCGGGGAGATGGCGAATCTCGCCTACCTGATCGGGAGCCGCGCCCAGCGCAAGGCCTATGTGGTCGATCCCGCCTGGAACGTCCAGGGGCTGCTCGATCAGGCCGCCAACGACGGCATCGAGGTCGTCGGCGCACTCGTCACCCACTACCACCAGGACCACGTCGGCGGGGAGATCTTCGGCCACCAGATCGAGGGGCTCGCGAAGCTCCTCGAGGTGGCCCCGATGCCGATCCACGTGAACAAGCACGAAGCGGAAGGCACGATCAAGGTCGGCGGCGTCTCCGAGGGCGACGGGGTCCAGCACGACGGCGGGGACCACCTCGAGCTGGGCGGGATCGGCATCCGGCTGATCCACACGCCCGGCCATACGCCGGGCAGTCAGTGCTTCCACGTCGAGGAGCGCGACCAGTCGGGCCACCTGGTCTCCGGTGACACGATCTTCCTGAACGGCTGCGGCCGGGTCGATCTGCCCGGGGCGGATCCGAGGGCGACGTACGAGAGCCTCGAGACCCGGAAGCAGCTGCCGGACTCGACCACGCAGTTCCCGGGACACCTCTATTCCCCCGAAGGGCACGACTCGATGGAGTCGCAGAAGCGGACGAACCCGTACCTGCGCGCCGCGAACGTCGAGATGTTCCTCTCCTTCATGGGCTACTAGTCCGCCGCCTGCGGGCGCTCGGCGGGGTGGGCGCTCGATCAGCCGACCTCGATCAGCCGGACGGTGCGGACGCCCGGTCGGTCGCCTCGCGAGAGCGGATTCCGTCGCCGATATCAGGACGCAGAGGCGCTCTTCTCGGCGAATCCGGGTTCGCGGCCGCAGCCCTGCGACGCACCGCGCTGCGTTGAAATCCGGCCCCCCGGGCGTTAGAGTCCGCCGCGATCGAACTCCCGTCAGCTCATCCCTGGCCGGGATTCGCGATTTCCCAACCCAACTCGCAACGCTTCGCCCAGGACGCGGCGCGCCCCCTGATCCATCGGGTGCGTGGTCGGCCCCTGGCCAGAGGAGGCTCGCCCCCATGAAGGTCATGGTGTGCCTGAAGCAGGTTCCCCATCAGGACGCACGTCTCGACGTGAACTCCGATGGCACCTGGATCCAGGAAGACAACATCAAGTTCGAAATCAACTCCTACGACACCTACGCCGTCGAGGAGGCCCTCAAGCTGAAGGACGCGGGCTCGGCCGACGAGGTCGTGGTCGTTTCCATCGGTCCCGACCGCGTGACCCAGGCGCTCCGCACGGCCCTCGGCATGGGTGCGGACCGTGCGATCCACGTCAACGACGACGCGGCCGCCGGCGCGGACGCCCTCGCCACGGCGAAGATCCTCGCTGCGATTGCCAAGGAAGAAGGCGCGGACCTCGTCTTCGCCGGCCTGATGGCGGACGACGACAACGCCTCGGCGATCCCGCCGATGGTCGCCGAGCTGCTCGGCTTCCCGAGCGCGACCGGCGTCCTCGCCACCGACTTCTCCGGTGACGCGGTCAAGGTCGAGCGCGAGCTCGAGGGCGGCGCCCTCGAGGTCGTCGAGCTGCCGAAGCCCTGCCTCATCGCGATCCAGTCCGGTGCCAACCAGGTCCGGTACGCGTCGCTCAAGGGCATCATGCAGGCCAAGAAGAAGCCGGTCGACGTGAAGACGCTGGCCGACCTCGGCCTCGCCGACCAGGCCTCCGCCGCCCAGAACAAGACCACGATCAACAAGATCTACGTGCCCGCCAAGGGCGACACCGCCGAGATCCTCTCCGGATCGACCGACGAGGTCGTTGGCCAGCTCGTGACCAAGATCAAGGAGCTGGGCCTGCTCTGATCCGCGGCTGCATACGCAGCCTGGGCCGCAGGCGCTCGCGGGAAGCGACGTCGGGCGGCAGGACCGAGTGCCAGCAAGACCTCCGCTGACGGCCGACCGGCCGGCTGAGGAAAAAGGAGAACGCGATGGGAACCGTACTGGTCGTCGCTGAGATTCAGAAGGGCGCGATCCGCGAAGCGAGCTACGAGCTCGTGGCGGCCGCACAGGGCATCGACGGTGCCGAGGTCAACGGCCTCGTCATCGGCTCCGGTGTCGGAGACCTCGCGGGTGAATTCGCGAGCAAGGGCGCGGGCAAGACGTACGTCGTCGACGACGCCGCGGCCGAGAACTACAACGTGGACGTCTGGAGCAAGGCGATCAAGGCGGCGGCCGAGGCTTCGGGTGCCGACCTGGTCCTGATCTCGAACACGCCCACCGGCTGGGACGTCGCCCCGCGGATCGCCGCGGGCCTCGACTGCGCCTTCACCAGTGACTGCATCAAGGCCGGCGCGGGCGACGGTGGCTATACCTTCGTGCGCCGCGTCTTCAACGGCAAGCTCGACGCCGAGGTCTCGACCACCGGCAAGACGGTCGCCACGATGCAGCCCGGCGCGATGGCGCCCTTCGAGGGCTCGAGCGACGGCGGAACCGAGGCGCTGTCCACGGACCTCTCCGCCGGCGCCAAGTTCGTCGAGATCAAGGTCGCCGAGTCGACGGGTGTCGACCTGACCAAGGCCGACGTGATCGTTTCCGGTGGCCGCGGCGTCGGCGACCCGGAGAAGTTCCCGGAGGTCATCCAGCCCCTCGCCGACGTGCTCGGCGGGGCGATGGGCGCGTCCCGCCCCGTCGTCGACGCCGGCTGGCTCGACCACCCCTACCAGGTCGGTTCGTCGGGTCAGATCGTCGCGCCGAAGCTGTACATCGCCGCCGGCATCTCCGGCGCGATCCAGCACCTGGTCGGCATGAAGGCCTCGAACTTCATCGTCGCGATCAACAAGGATCCCGACGCGCCGATCTTCGAGGTTGCGGACATCGGCGTCGTCGCCGATCTCTTCGACATCGTCCCGGCGCTGACCGAGGCGGTCGGAGCGGCCAAGGGCTAGCCCCGCCCCTCCGATCATTCCATCGATCGAACGAGGTCCGCGGAGCGATCCGCGGGCCTCGTTTCGTTTCGGGCTCCGGTCCGCCGCGCATACGATCCGAAGCTCGGGCTCCGGTCCGCCCCGCCTTCGACCGAAAGCCGGAGGCCGGCACTCGGGTCGATGCCCCATTCGCCGGACGTTTCGTCACGTCGACGGGGCGTCGTTCCGATGAGCCGCCCGTGGAACCGGAGCGCCGCCTCCTGATCGTCGACACGCCGGCAGGCGAGCTCCAGCAGCTCGCCATGGACCTGCTCGGTCGCGACTTCGAGGTTCACTACGCCGCGGACGTCGACGAAGCCCAGCTCCTCGCCGCCGAGTGCGACGGGCGCATCAACGCGGTCCTGTTCACCGCGGACGTCGACATGGAACGCGTGCCGGACCTGGCGCGCCGTCTCCGCGTCGCGCCGGACGCGCTGATCCCCTTCGGTCTCCGACCGGCGGAACGCGTCGTGAAGGCGCTCCATCACCACGGCGTGCGCTGGCAGCTCTGGGACGATCCGCCGGACGAATCGGTTCGCTTCGTGATCTCCGGCGTACTCCACGACCACGACCCCTTCGAGCTCCGCTACCACCTCCGGGTCCCCACCAACCTGGCGGCCCGTTTCGAGGTCGCCGGCGACAAGTCGGAGACCACGATCCGGGACATCGGCCTCGGCGGGGCCTGCCTCGTCGGCGGAGCGCTCGGCGAAGAGGGGAACGAGGGCGAGCTCGCCTTCGAGTTCGGCGGCCGCCCGGTCTCCCTCCCGACGCGAACGGTCTGGTCGGCGCCCGCGGTCGGCGACGGCCTGGCGATCGGCGGCGTCGCGTTCCTCGAGGTCGACCACGAAGCAGGAGAGGTCCTCGACGACCTGCTCGGCTCGGTGATCGCGCGCCACCGTATCGCTCCCGACGACTGATCCACACCCGAATCCTGGATCGGCCCCCTTCCGCTGCGGCGCCTCGCACCACCTGACGGCCCCGCAGAACCGCGCTCGAGCACGCGGGGTCCTTCCGAGCGAATCCCGAACCACCCCGGTGTCGCCGGATTCGACTTCGCCTAACACGGACGGATCCGCGCGCATCGTCGCTCGGCGCCCCGCACCATCGGCGACGAGGGCCGCGACACCCGAATGGCCCTCGTTCGCGCGGCCCGGAAGCCGCGACGGCCGAGCTGCGCCCGGAGACCGCGATGCGTGCCGTACGCCCCCATCCTGTCCTGCTCCTCTTCCTCTCGCTCCTCCTGACCCCGCTCGTCGCTCCCGCGGCCGCGCCGGGCCTCGGTCCCGTCCGGGACCCCGGCGAGATGGGCGCCGGGGGCTTCCTGATCCGAGCCGACTCGGGGCTCCGCGAGGCGCCCCTCCTCGAGACCGACGTCGCCATCGAAGTCGCCGGCCTCATCGCCCGCACCCGCGTGACCCAACGTTTCACCAACCCGACCCGGGACTGGGTCGAGGGCATCTACGTCTTCCCGCTCCCGGAAGGCGCCGCCGTCGACACCCTCACCATGCGGATCGGGGAGCGGGTGATCGCCGGTCGCGTAGAGGAACGGGCGCGCGCGAAGCAGACCTACGAGAAGGCGAAGTCCGAGGGACGCAAGGCGAGTCTCGTCGAGCAGGAGCGGCCGAACGTGTTCACCACGTCGATCGCGAACCTGGGCCCCGACGAGACGCTGGAGATCACGATCGCCTACCAGGAGGACGCGCAGTACGACCGCGGCCGCTTCAGTCTGCGCTTCCCCCTGGTCGTGGGCCCGCGCTTCATCCCCGGCACGCCCGTCGCGGGCGGCTTCGACGGGACCGGCTGGGGCACGAACACGAACGAGGTCCCGGACGCCGCGCGCATCACCCCGCCGGTCGCGAAGCCCGGAGACGGACGCGTCCACCCGGTGACGCTGCGCGCCGAGATCGACGCGGGCTTCCCCCTCGATTCGGTCTCGAGTCCGAGCCACCCGCTCCGGGTCCGTGCGCAGCGGGGCGACGTCTATGCGATCCGCCTCGACGACCCCGACGCCCAGGCGGACCGTGACTTCGTCCTCGAATGGGTCCCGGCGGTCGGCCGCGCCCCGAGCGCCGCCCTCTTCCGCGAGTCGGTGGAGGGCGACGAGTACGCGCTCCTCATGGTCCTGCCGCCGCAGGTCGAGACGAAGGCGACCCGCGTCTCACGCGAGACGATCATCGTGATCGACACCTCGGGCTCGATGTCGGGGGAGTCGATCGTGCAGGCGCGACGCGCCGTGCGCGAAGCCCTCTCGACGCTTCGCCCGGAAGACGCCTTCAACGTGATCGAGTTCGACTCGACCTTCCAGATGCTCTTTCCCGCGTCTCGCCCGGCGACCCCGGAAGCCGTGGCGGGTGCTACGCGCTGGGTCGATTCGCTCGATGCGGACGGCGGAACGAACATGTTCCCCGCCCTCGTCGCGGCCCTTCAGCCCGGAGGAGAATCCCGGGCCGTCCGGCAGGTCGTCTTCGTGACGGACGGGGCCGTCGGGAACGAGGATGCGCTCTTCGGCGCGATCGAACGCCACCTCGGCCGGAGCCGCCTCTATACGGTCGGGATCGGCTCGGCCCCGAACGGCCACTTCATGTCCAAAGCGGCGGAGTACGGCCGAGGCACCTTCACGTACATCGGGAATCCCGCCGAGGTCGTCCCCCGGATGGCGGCCCTCTTCGAGAAGATCGACAGCCCGGTCCTCCACGACCTGCGCGTCGACTGGGGCGACGCCACCGTCGAGAGCTGGCCTTCGCGAATCCCGGACGTGTACGCGGGCGAGCCGGTCGTCGTCGCCGCGCGCCTGCCGAAGGAGGCCGGGCGGGTCGTCGTCTCCGGACGGCGCGGGGGCGAGGACGTCCGTCTCGAGCTCGACGTGGCGGGCGGTGCCGATCACGAGGGCGTGTCGCGGCTCTGGGCCCGGCGGAAGGTCGCGGGGCTGATGGACTCGCTCCGCGAAGGACGGTCCGTCGACGACGTCTCCGCGGAGGTCGCGGCACTCGGCGTTCGACACCAGCTGGTGACGCGCTGGAGCAGCCTGGTCGCCGTCGACGTCACGCCGACGGCACCCGTGGACGTCGAGACGAAGACCCGGAACGTCCCTTCCCTGCTTCCCGCAGGCTGGGACTTCTCGAAGCTCTTCGGCGGGAGCCGAGGGCCTGCGGCCGGGGCGGCGGCCGCCGTACCCATGGCGGACCGGGCGGACGCGCCGGGCGCAGGCGTCGCGATCGGGCAGCGGATCGCGAGCGCGCGGATCGGAAGCCTGCCTCGCGGCGGAACGCCGGCCACGCTCCTCATCACGCTCGGGGCGAGCGGCCTCGGCGTCGGCGGGACCCTGATCGCCGTCGCCGGACGCCGGCGCCGGGACGGAGCGTCTCGTTGAGGGGGCGGGCTCGGGGCGGCCGGCTCCGGTCGGCCGCCCTCGTCCTCTCGCTCGCGAGCGCCATCGCCCTCGCGCACGGGCTCTGGATCCCGGCGAAGGCCCACCTCGCGCAACGGCTGATCGCGCGGGCCTGGGAACGTTCGACGCCAGGGACTTCGCCTCCGAAACCCTGGCCGTGGGCGGACACGGGGCCCGTCGCCCGGCTCTGGCTCGCCCCCGAAGTCGCGCCGCTCTACGTGCTCGCGGGCGCGAGCGGCGAGGCGATGGCCTTCGGCCCGGCGCACGTCTCCTCGAGCGCCCGACCCGGCGAGGCCGACAACGTCGTGATCGCGGGTCACCGTGACACCCATTTCGCCGGGCTGCGCGCGCTCGAGCGGGGCGACCGCCTGAAACTCGAAGCCGCGGACGGAACGGCGCGCGACTACGCGGTCGTCGGGACCCGCGTCGTCCACGAGTCGCGCACCGACCTGCTCGAACGAACGGGAGACGCGGAGCTCACGCTGATCACGTGTTTTCCCTTCGATGCGGTCGTGCCGGGAGGGCCGGAGCGGTACGTGGTCCACGCCCGCGCCGTCGCGTCGCCGGGGGTCGCGCCCGTCTCCGCTAGCGCCGGCGATTCGGAGGAGGCCCCCCGCCGCTAGAGCGAGAACGTCGGCGGATGCGCGCCCGTGACCCGGATCGTCTCTCCCTCGAGCGCGCGTCCCGCGAGCGAAGGCAGGGTCGCCTCGTCGGCGACGGCACAGATCCGGCGGCCGTCCGGCAGCGTCGCGATCACCGGCGCGAAGGCGGGCGCGCCATCTCGGCCGTAGACCACGGTTCCGGCATCGACCACCGCTTCCCCCTCGGCTTCGCACGTCCACTCGAGGGCGGACGCCTGGATCGCCTGCTGGGCCGCGCTCGTGTCGGCGAGCTGGAAGGGGCGACTCGGGGCCACGTTTCCGTAGATGCCGATCGAGTGCTTCGAGAGGATGCCGCCATTGCCCGTCACGTAGCCGAGGCGACCGCCCTCGCGAAGGCGGAGCGCGACCGCGGCGATGCCGTGGGTCGTGTAGTTGTTGCCCGGACCGCCGAAGAACGACATGCCGCCGGTCTGGGTCAGACCGCGCGGATCGTCGAGGGCGAGGCCGATCTCGCGGGCGCTGATCTGGACCGCGATCGGGAAGCAGGAGTAGATGTCGATGAAGTCGATGTCGTCGAGGGTCACGCCCGCCGCCTCGAAGGTCGCCTGGGCAGCGGCGCGGATCGCCGGTGACGCCGCCAGGTCATCGCGCTCGATCGGGACGAGATCGGCGCTGTTGGCGCCGGCCCAGGGGAAGATCGCCTGATCCTCGAGGCCGAGCTCCCGCGCGACGGCGAGGGTCGTGACGATCAGCGCCGCCCCCTGGTCGACGTTCATGAAGCTGTTCATGCACTTCGTATAGGGCTCGGCGGTCAGCCGGTTGTCCGGGGTCGGAGTCGCGATGTCGGCCGCCGTGCGCACGTCCGGGAACCACGCCATCGGGTTCTTTGCCGCGACTTCGCTCGACCGCGCCATGAACCCGGCGATCCGCGCGCGGGAGCCGGCCGGGGCGGTGCCGAGCTTCGCCGCGAGCGCGTTCTCGAAGATCGGATAGGTATCGGCCGGGCGGACGAGCTTCGCCTCGATCTCGGCCTGGCTGATCATGCCGCGCATCGTGGCCCCGACCACTTCGTCCTTCGGTCCGCCCTCCTCGCGGGTCTCGAGTCCTGCGCGCATGAAGTCCTGATCCGGGTTCGCCTTCCGCATCGAACGCGTCGACTCGGCGCCGACGAGGAGCGTCGTCTCGAGCTCGCCGGCGACGATCTGTTCGCAGGCCCGGTTCATCAGCCACTGCGGGGTGTTCCCGCCCGGCGTCGTCATCTCCCGCTTCACGTCGGGCAGCGAGAGGCGATCACACACCTCCGTCGCCGCCCCCTCGCTCGCGGGCGAGAAGATCACCGACACCATGCTGAGACGTTCGATCTTCTCGCGGATCCCGGGCGCGTCTTCGAAGGCGAGCTCGGCGGCGCGGGCGCAGAGATCGACGGTCGTGACGACACCGTCGCGTTCGAGACATTGACCGAGGCCGATCAGGACGGGCGTGCGGGCGGGGTCGAGGGACATGGCAGGGCTCCGGGTTGGGGTCGTTCCGATCTTAGTCGTTCGTCTGGAGGCGCGAGAGGTCGACCGCGGACCTCGCGTCTCGCCCGTGGCTCATACCTGGCGTCGTTTCCAGGGGCCGCGCCGGAAGCGCTCGACGAAGAGGACGGTCTTCAGCGCGTAGTCGAGCAGCAGCACCGACCAGACCCACTCGATCGGCGCGTCGAGGAAGACGACGAGCGCTGTCGCGACCCCCAGCCGGACCACGACGAGTCCCGAGAAGACGCAGATCAGCGGGAACACCGTGTCGCCGGACCCGCGCAGCGCGCCGCCGAGCGCGAACTCGATCGCCATGAGGGGATGAGCGAATGCGAAGATCGTGAGCACCAGGACCGAGAGCTCGATCACCTCCGGATCGTTCGTGAACGCATCCGCGATCGGCCGGGCGAAGAGCGCCAGCACGAGGCCGATCCCGGACATCGCGCCGATCGCCCAGAGCATCGCCCGCCAGCCCTCACGCGCCGCTCGGTCCGGATCGCGCGCCCCGAGATGCTGACCGACGAGGGTCGAGGCAGCGACCGCGAAGCCAACCCCGGGCATGAAGGAGAAGTTGAGCAGCATCGATCCGACGTTGTAGGCTGCGACGACGTTCGTGCCGAAGGTCGACATGATGCGCTGGAAGAGCATGAGGCCGACCTGGAAGAGACCGCCTTCGAGGCCGGAAGGAACGCCGACCCGGAGCAGCCGCCGCTGGAGATCGGAGTCCGGCCGCCAGGAGCCCGCCGTCGGGACGAGCGTCAGCCGCTTCGTCGCCCAGAGAAAGATGAAGTGGATCATCATCACGACGAGCGCGAGGTTCGACGCGATCGCGGCCCCGGTGACGCCCAGGGCGGGCGCCCCCAGGTTCCCGTAGATCAGCACCCAGTTCATGAAGACGTTGACCGACGCCGCGACGAGCCCGGCCCAGAGCGGCGTGCGCGCATCGCCCGCCGCGCGCAACGCGGATCCGAAGTTCATGGCGATCGCGAGGGGCACCGTCGCCCAGAGCCGCCACCAGAGGTAGTCGGACGCGAGCGCCACCACGTCCGGCTCGACCCCATAGATCCCGATCGCCCACTCGGTCGCGGGGAAGACGAGGGCACACCCGAGGAGCGCGAGAGCCACGCCCTGCAGCTGCGCCTGACGGTGGGACGCGTCCGCGAGCGCGCGATCCCCGGCGCCGACCGCGCGCGCGAGGATCGCCATCAGGCCGAGGGAGGGCACCGACGCGAGGGACTCGATCAGCCAGTAGAAGTTGCCCCCGACCCCGATCGCCGCGGTCGCGCTCGGACCGAGGTCGCCCACCATCGCGAAGTCGGTGAGCCGGACGACCGTCCCGGCGCCCATCGCGAGCATCGTCGGCCACGCGAGCCCCCAGATCCCGAGCGGCGTGACGCCGAACGCACCGGCGTCTCCGGGATCGTCGGGTGTCGCTGCCCCGTCGACGGCTTGCGAACCCGGGGCTTCGGGGGACGACATGAGGAGGCTCCGGGCAGCTCGACGAGCGGCCCGCGAGCGTAGCAGGATCGGCACACCTCCGGCCGCGCGTCGAAGCACGCCGCCGACTATGATCGGCGCCCCCTCTGCGAGAAGGAAAGCGACGATGAGCGAATGCCGAGCGGCCGTCTTCAACGGCGACGGGACCTACGAGGTGCGCCCGTTCCCGATCCCCGAGCCCGGCCCCGGCGGCGCCGTTCTCAAGGTCGAGGCCGTCGGGATGTGCGTGAGCGACGTCGCCCAGCTGAACGGCCATCACCACGTCCCCGGCGAGGTCGCGCCGATCGTGCCCGGTCACGAAATCGTCGGTCGGGTCGTGGCGCTCGCGCCCGATGCCGACCTAGGCGTCGAGGTCGGCGACCGGGTCGCGGTCGAGATCATGGTGCTCGAGACGCCGTCGGCGACGAACCCGACCGGAATCGTCGCGGGCTACTCCTACACCCTCGGCGTCGAGCACGACCACGGACTCTGGGGAGGATACGGCGAGTACATGGGGATCCTTCCCGGCACGCGTCTCCACGGGCTGACCGACGCCCTGCCCGCCTCGGAGCTCACCCTCTTCGAAGGCCTCGCGAGCGCGGTCAACTGGGTCGACGTCGCAGGCGTCCGCGAAGGTGACACCGTCGTGGTTCAGGGGCCCGGCCACATGGGTCTGTGCTGCATCGTCATGGCGAAGCTGCGCGGCGCCGCGCGCGTGATCGTCACTGGCACGACCCAGGACGCCGCCCGCTTCGAGATCGCCCGCGCGGTCGGCGCCGACGAGTGCATCGACGTCCTCGAGGAGGATGCCGTCGAGCGCGTCCGGGCGCTGACCGGCGGCGCCATGGCGCGGATCGTGATGGACATGGCGGCGGTCGCGACGTCGACGGTGCCGCAGGCGATCGCGCTCGCGAGCCACGGGGGCCACATCCTGCTCGGCGGACTCAAGAACGAGCAGCCCGTCGAGATCGTGAGTGATCACCTGATCTTCCGATCGCTCACGATCCACGGAGGCTCGGGCTCGACGAGCGCCTCTTGCGCCGAGGCCTGCCGACTCCTCAACGAAGGGCGCATCCCGGCGTCCGAGCTGCTCGGCGTGACCTGTACGCTCGACGATCTCGACCGGGGACTGGCGCTGTTGAAGCGCGAGATCCCGGGCGAGGACGCCGTGCGCGTCGTGCTGACCCACGCTTAGCGGGAGGAGGAAGGGGCCCGGTCGCCCCCGCCCTGCGCCCCGCTCGACGGCAGCCATACGCTCGTTCGTGTCGGTTCCTGCACAGCTCGATTCCTCGGTCGAAGCGTGTGCGCGGACGCGGGTCGATTCCCTCAAGCTCGAGGCAACTCCCGACGAACGGACTTTCATGTCCGTCGACCAGCTCTGGATCCTGATCTCCGCGAGCCTCGTCTTCCTGATGCAGGGGGGCTTCCTCTGCCTCGAGTCGGGGCTGGTCCGGAGCCGCAACGCCGAGCTGGTCGCCATGAAGAACTTCGTGGACTGGGCGCTCTGCAACCTGCTCTTCTTCGCCATCGGCTTCGGGCTGATGTTCGGCACGTCGTTCCACGGCTGGATCGGCGTCGATCTCTTCTTCCTCCGCGACCTCGAGCTCGCCGCGCCGTCGACCGCGGGCCCCTGGCTCTTCTTCCTGTTCCAGCTGGCCTTCGCCGGCACGGCCGCGACGATCGTCTCCGGCGCGATCGCGGGACGGGCGAGCCTCGCCGCCTACGTCGCCGCGACCGTCGCCATGACGATCGTGGTCTACCCGGTCATGGGACACTGGGTCTGGGGCGGCGCGCTCGTTCCCGAGAACCGCCCCTGGCTCGCCGAGCTCGGCTTCCTCGACTTCGCGGGATCGACGGTCGTCCACTCGACCGGCGCCTGGTTCGCCCTCGCGGCCGCCTGGCGGATCGGCCCCCGACAGGGACGCTTCTCGGCGAGCGGCGAGCCCCGCGCGTTCAAGAGCCACAGCTTCCAGTTCGCCGCCCTCGGCGCGCTCCTGCTCTGGATCGGCTGGTGGGGCTTCAACGGTGGCAGCACGCTGGCCTTCGACCAGACCGTCGGCCCGATCGTGCTCAACACGAACCTCGCCGGCGCCGCGGGCGGTCTCGTGGCGCTCGTCCACGCGCTCGTCCGGCAGGGCGGGCGCGACACCGGCATGAAGATGCTGGGCGGCGCGCTCGGGGGTCTCGTCGCCATCACCGCGTCCTGCAACTTCGCGAGTCCGGTCGAGGCGATCCTGATCGGCGCCGTCGCCGGCGTCTTCCACAACGGGGCGATCGAAGCCCTGATCGGTCGCGGCGTCGACGATCCCGTCGGCGCGATCGCGGTGCACGGCGCCTGCGGCGCCTGGGGCACGCTCGCCGTCGCGCTCGTCCTGCCCGAGGACGCGATGGCGATGTCCCGCGCGGGACACTTCGCGGTCCAGCTCCTCGGTGTCGTGACCTGCCTCGTCTGGTCCGGCGGGATCGGGCTGCTCTGCTTCGAGCTCATCCAACGGACCGTCGGACTTCGCATCGCGCCCGAGCTCGAGCGCGACGGCACCTTCGTCGACGGTCGGCTGAATCGCGCCGATCCCGGATCCGACGAAGAACCCCTCGATGCAGCGACGCTCCGCGCGCTGATGTCGGGGGACTAGGATGGCCTCGATCGACCGCGCGAAGCTGGCTTTCGACTCCATCCTGGTTCGAAAGAGCGGAGACGCCTACAACCCGCTCCCGCTGGACGCGTTCCTCGACCTCCCGGTCGACGAGCGGGTCTCGATGATCATGGGCCGGAAGATCCGCTTCTTCATGGAGGAGGTCGAGGTCCCGGTCTTCGCCGCGGTCACGAGTCTCAACGAGGCCGCGGAGTAGGACCGGAGAGCGGCGCACCGCACCGCGGCGGCGCCCCCCGCCTCGCCGCGCCGGGACGACGGGGCGAGGGCGAGACCCCGCAGCGCCTCAACTTTGGGCCGAGATCGGCCGATCCGGCCAGGGACCATCCCGTTTCTAGCGGGGGGGCCGCCCTCCGCTATCCTCGGCGCCCGTTCGATCCCGCCGGGGCAGCCCGCCCCCGGACGAGACCCCGGACCTCCCCCGCACCCCACGAGTCTTCGAAGCGACACGGGCGCGACCTCTCGCGACCGCCGCACAGGATCCCACCGACCATGGCGACGACCGACACCTCGCAGTTCAAGAACGGCCTCAAGCTCGAGCTCGACGGCCAGCCCTTCACCATCACCTACTTCCAGCACGTGAAGCCGGGCAAGGGCGGTGCGTTCGTCCGCACCAAGATCAAGAACCTGCTGAACGGCCGCACCGTCGAGCGCACCTTCCGCTCCGGCGAGAAGTGCGAGGTCGCCGACATCAGCGAGAAGTCGATGCAGTACCTCTACAACGACGGCGAGTCGATGATCTTCATGGACCAGCAGACCTACGACCAGATCCCGATCCCGCCGGACGTGATCGGCGACCAGGAGCAGTTCATGATGGAGGAGATGATCGTCGACGTGCTCTTCTGGAAGGGCAACCCGGTCAACGTCGATCTCCCGAACTACATCGAGTCGAAGGTCGTCCAGTCCGATCCCGCCGTGAAGGGCGACACCAGCTCGGGGGCGCTCAAGCCCGCGACCCTCGAGTGCGGCGTGACGCTCGACGTCCCGCTCTTCATCAAGGAGGGCGACACCCTCCGGGTCGACACCCGAACCGGTCAGTACTCGGAGCGCGTGAGCGGCTAGTCCGCCACCACTCATGGTCGCTTCCAGCGTACCCGGCACGCCTTCCTCGCAGACGCGCGGCGACAAGCCGAAGCGGGCGATCGTGCTATCGGGGGGCGGGGCGCGCGGCGCCTACGAAGCGGGCGTGCTGCGCTTCATCCTCGACGACCTGCCGCGACGGACGGGCGTCCAGCCGGACTTCGAGATCGTCTGCGGCACGAGCGTCGGCGCGATCCACGCCTGCTTCCTCGCGGCGACCGCCGACGAGACCGAGAAGCGCGGCGAGCACCTCGTCGACATCTGGCACCGCATGAAGGTGCACGAGATCTTCGAGTTCACGACCCGGGACTTCTTCCGCCTCCCGCGTCGGATGCTCGGCGTGAAGCGGGTCGCCCAGCAGCTCCGCGAAGGCCAGCGACCGGACCGCCTCTACGGCCTGCTCGACACCGAGCCCCTCGAGCGCCTGGTCCTCCAATCGATTCCCTGGCGCGGCATCCGCCGCAACCTGCGCACCGGCCGGATCGACACCGTCTGTGTCGCCGCGACCCAGATCGCGACGGGGCGCGCCGTCGTCTTCTGCGATTCGGGCCGTCCCGAGCTACCGCCGTGGGCATCGGACTCGAACATCCGGATGCAGCGCATCCGCCTCTCGCCGCTCCACGCCCTCGCCTCCGCGGCGATCCCGCTGCTCTTTCCCTCGGTCCGCGTGGGCGCCCGCTACTACGCGGACGGCGGCCTGCGACTGAACACGCCGCTCGCCCCGGCGGTCCGCCTGGGCGCCGACCGCATCATGGTGATCGGCCTGACCCACCCGACGGAGGCGTCGGTCAACGAGGCGACGGCCCAGGAGCGAACCGCCGAGTTCGGCAACCCGATGTATCTCTTCGGCAAGGTCCTGAACGCCCTCATGTTGTCCCCGATCGAGGCGGACGTGGCGCGGATGCACTTCATCAACGACATCCTCGACGCGGGCCAGGACGTCTACGGCGAGGATTTCCTGGCCCGTCTGAACCAGCAGCTCCGGATCGACGGCGACCGGAAGCTCAAGCGGATCGACGACCTCGTCGTCCGTCCCTCCGAGGATCTCGGCGTGATGGCGGCGGAGGTCGTCCGCGACGACCCGGATCTCGACTTCGGGCCCTTCCTGGGCCTGCTTCGCCGGGCGACCGGTGCCGGCACGACCGCCCGCGAAGCGGACCTGCTCTCGTATCTGCTCTTCGACGCCTCGTACGCGCGACGCTGCGAGGAGGTCGGATACAAGGACGCGGAACGACGCGAGGAAGAGCTGGCCGCGTTCTTCGAGGGCTGAGCCCGTCGCGCGCCCCTCCGTGCCGCCGCGCCGGCGAGCGGGTACTGTCCAGCGCCATGCGGGGGGACCAGCTCGCACGACAGTGGCAGTTGATCCAGCACCTGGCGCGGAGCCGCGCCGGTGTGGGCCTCGACGAGCTGGCCGAGGACCTCGGCTGCGTCCGCCGGACGGTCTACCGCGACCTCGATGCGCTGATGTACGCCGGCTTCCCCGTCACGAGCGAGAAGCGGGACGGCAAGGCCTACTACCGGTTCCTCGATACCTTCCAGATGGGCCAGGTGCCCTTCACCCCGGACGAGCTCCTCGCCCTCGCCTTCTCGGAGGATCTGCTCAAGACCCTCGAAGGCACCGTCTTCCACGACTCGATCCAGGCGGCGCTCGTCAAGGTCCGCGCAGGCCTCGGCCCCGAGCTCTCCGGCTACCTCGAACGACTCGGCGACGGCTTCCGTGTCCTGCCCGGTCCGCACAAACGCTACGCCGCCTTCCACGACACGATCCGCGTGCTGAACGCGGGCGTGCTCGAGAGCCGGACGCTCGAGATGCGCTACCGGACGGGCCGGACCGGCGAGGAGTCGACCCGACGGATCGACCCGTACAAGGTCTGGTACCACGGCGGCGCGCTCTACGTGATCGGCCACGACCACCGGAGCGAGGAGATCCGGACCTTCGCCGTCGACCGCATCCAGGCGATCGAGGCGACGAGCGACGCCTTCGAGATCGACCCGGACTTCGACTTCGATGCCTACACGGCGTCGAGCTTCGGGGTCGTCGCGGAGCCCGCGGTCCCCGTCCGCATCCGCTTCAGCGCCCATTGGGCGTCGTACGTGAGCGAGCGCGAATGGCACGCGAGCCAGCAGACCCGGGCGCTCCCGGACGGCGGCCTCGAGCTCGAGATGGAGGTCGGCGGAAGCCAGGAGCTCGCGAACTGGGTGCTCTCGTTCGGAGGCGGGGCGGAGGTGCTCGAGCCCACCTCCCTGCGCGACGAGGTGCGCGCCTCCCTCGAAGCGGCGCTCGCCAACTACGCCTGAGCGGGACCGGGCGTCCGTCGTCAGGCCACGAGCCCGCGACGGATGAACTCGGACACTTCCCGGCGACGGCGCTCGACCGCCGGACCGGAGAAGACGGACTCCCCGAGCAACGCTTCGCCGAGCTCGCCGGAGGAGAAGTGGAAGGTGATCGCCCCGATCACCGAGAGCAGCGTGTCCGGGATGGAGACCGGGCGGAACGCCCCGGCGGCGATCCCCTCCTCGAGCAGTGCCGAGAAGCGCTCGAGGATTCCGGCGAGACGGAGCTCGAAGTCCTCGAGCTCGCGATCGAGGGCCGCGTCCGGGTGGAGCACGATCGCTGGGAAGGGCTCCTCGTCGACGAGGGCGCGCATCATCAGCCGCCCGGCCGGAACGTCCTCGGACAGGCTCCGAACCACCGCGTCGATCCACGCCTCCAGCCGGTCCACCGGGGTTCCGGCGGTCGAGGCCGAGAGCAGCGCGGCTTCGACGCGGACGAGCGACCGGTCGAGAACGGCGCTGTAGAGGTCCTGCTTGTTCGGAAAGTGGTGGAAGAGCGCGGACTTCGAGAGGCCGACGGTCGTCGCGAGCTCGCGCATGCCCACCCCGGCATAGCCGCTCCCGGCGAACAGGCCCTCGGCGGTCTCGAGGATCTTGTCGCGACTCTCGGGCGGGCGGGGGTGAGCAGGATCCGGGGCGTTCACCATGACGAACACTTTACCGACCGACCGGTCGGTCGCTCAATCTCGAAGGGGCTGGACGAGCCTGACCGGGAGTCGACTTCGCCCGATCGGGAACCGGACCGGGTCGCCTTCCCTCCAATCGGATCGAGGGGGCAGCGAACGCAACAAAGCTCTAATTCTGAAGCGGAATTCGCCTTCGAGCGGGGGAGTTGCGGGGCGGATCTCGCTATCGTCGGCCCGCCCCGAGCGCGGCCGCGCCTGCCTGACCGTGCCGCGCTGGTTCGAGGGACGCCTCCTCGAGCGCAGCCGACGGCTCTCCGCTCGCACGCTTCCCCCTCGAACGCCCCTGGAGCGGTCCGCCCGCCCCGTCCGATCTCCCGGCTCCGGCCAGAAACCGCATCCCAGCGACCTCAGAGCGACCCGAGAAACCCTTGCTGCCCCCGACGCGCCGCGCCCCTGCAAAGAGCCGACCGACACCCCTGCGTGTCGCCGCCCTCCTGACGGTGGGCCTCGTCTCGCTGCTCGCCGCGACGGGCGCCCCGGCGCAGGTGCTCCTCGACGAGGCCGATGCGCGGCCGGTCTTTCCGGTCGGTGACCTCGAGCTCGAATACCCGAACGCCCACACGGATCATCCGCCGATCGAGGACCTCCTCCCGGTCGAGGTCGCACTTCGTCCGACCGCCCGCGGCTTCACCGCCGCCGATCCGGAGGGAGCGGCCGAGACCCGGGTCTTCCGGGCGAGCGGGACCGAGCCCGCACTCCTCGATGCGGAAGGGCTCGTCGCCGTCCTGACCGCCGTCGTGAAGCGGCTCCACGACGCCGGCTACTACGGCGTCGACGTGCGACCGGCGACTCGGGACTTCGACCTCGTCGAGGTCCGGGACCTCCGCTCCGAAGGCCGATCGGCGCTCGCCCTCGAGATCCGGATCGGCCGTGTCGGGCAGGTCCGCACGATCGCGACGGGCGACCGGGTGAAGAGCGACTGGAAGATCGACAACGAGATCCACGAACGGATCCGCCTCGCCTCGCCGCTCCAGCCCGCGAGCGTCGGCGACGAGGACGCGACCGACCTGCTCGATCGCCGCGCCCTCGAGGACTATCTCCACCGCCTGAACCGCCACTCGGGCCGCCGCGTCGAGGCCGCACTCTCGCCGGGCGAGGAGCCGGGCGAGGTCGTGCTCGATTACCGCGTCCTCGAGACGAAGCCCTGGTTCGTGTACGGCCAGGGCAGCAACACCGGCACGAACCGAACGAGCCTCTGGCAGCAGCGCTACGGATTCAGCCACCGCCAGCTGACGGACCGCGACGACGTCCTCTCGGTCGAGTACCTGAACACCGGGCTCGACGACGTGAACGCCGTCGCCGTCCGCTACCAGGCCCCCTTCTTCGGCGCCGAACGCCCCGACTGGATGAACCACCGGCGCGGGGATCCCGAATGGCTCGAATGGATCCCCCGCGACGACCTCCCCTGGTGGGGCGTCGACCGGCTGCGCTGGGAAGCCGAGTTCAGCTGGAGCCAGTCGGAGGTCGGCTCCGCCGCGACCTTCCTGAACATCGCGAACGACTTCGTGAAGAGCGAAGGGCTCCTCTTCGGCGGCCGCTTCATCTACGAGACCTACCAGTACCGGAACTTCTTCGTCGATCTCTGGGGCGGACTGCGCCTGCAGGACCTCGACGTCAAGAACAGCAGCCCGCCCACCGCGACGCGCGGCCAGGCGCTGCTGATCGTCCCGCGGATCGGCGTCCACGCCGAGCGCAACGACGAGCTCTCCTCGTTCACGGCGGACCTCGACGTCTCGGCGCAGACCAACGAGATCGACCAGTCGAACCGCACGGCCCTCGGCCGCAACGACAGCGTCGACCGCTACGCCCAGCTGGCCTTCCGCCTGAACTGGTCTTCGTATCTCGAGCCGATCGTGAACCCGAAGGCGTGGCGCGACCCGGCGACGCACACGAGCTCCACCCTCGCCCACGAGCTCGCGGTGAGCTTCCGCTCCCAGTACACGTTCGACGATGCCCGGGTGATTCCGCAGGCGAACGCCACCCTCGGCGGCCTCTACAGCGTGCGCGGCTACCCGCAGTCCGTCGCGGTCGGCGACGACGTCTACGTCGGGACGGTCGAGTACCGCTTCCACGTCCCCCGGGCGCTCCCGGTTCGTCGCAAGCCGCTGACGATGCCGCTGCTCGGGGACTTCCGCGCCTCCCCGCAACAGGTCTACGGACGCCCGGACTGGGACTTCATCTTCCGCGCCTTCGTCGACGTCGGCCGCGCGGAGCGCAACGAGGCGAACAGCCTGGCGGGCGAGCGGGACCAGACCCTGCTGAGCGCGGGCGTCGGCGCCGAGCTCCAGATCCTGTCGAACGTCCGCGCCCGGGTCGACTGGGCGGTCGCCCTCGAGGACGAGCTCGGCGTGGGCGGGAACGGGCGTGAGATCGTCAACAGCGGAGACAGCGAGATCCATGCGTTGTTCAGCATCGTCTACTGACGCTGGGCGGCGTGGAGGCCGCAACCGGAGCGCCGCGCAGGCGCCGACGCGCGGGCCCCGCTCGCACGCGGCCTGGGAGCGCGCCGTGGCGCGTCTGCTCGTCGCGGCGATCGTCTCGCTGACCCCCGCCTCCGGCTTCGCGGGCGAGGAGTTCGAGTCCGCCGACCACGCGGTGATGCTCACCCCCGGCGAGATCGACAACAGCCAGAGCGGGCTCACGATCGTCCATTCCGCCGAGCAGGAAGGCGTGACGGACTGGCGGGCCGGCTTCGATCAGCCCGCCGACAACACGCTGATCTTCTCGCTGACCGCGGAAGGCGCGCAGCACCTCAACCTGATCGGCGGCGACCAGATCGCGCTGATCCACGGCGAGATCCGCTCCGGCGCCGACGACACGATCCTCTTCGCCGCGCCCAACGGGATCTACATCGGCTCGACCGCGATCATCGACGTCGGCAGCTTCGTCGCCGTCGCCGCCGACATGACGGACGTCGACTCGATCGGCGCGGGCGGGCTCCCGCTCACGGGCGAGATCGTCACCGCCCCGGGCAGCCTGATCCGCGCGGAGGAGGACGTGCTCCTCTACGGGACCGACGTCCTGCTCGCCGGCGAGGTCTACACGCCCGGCGGCCGGCTCCTCGCGGTCGGCGCGGACTCGATCCGCTTCCTCGACGTCGACACGATCACCGAGGGACTGACCAACCCGATGGACCTCGTCGCCCTGACCGGCAACGGCGGCGTCCAGAACCTCGGCGAGCTGACCGCCGAGTCCGCCGCCCTGATCGGCCGACGGGTCGTGAATACCGGCCACATCGAGATCCAGGACGGCACGCTCATGATGCTCGGCGGGGACGCGGTCCGGCTCGTCGAGTTCGGCAATCCCGTCGTGGTCGAGATCACCCGCGCGAACCGCCCCGACAACCACGTCGAAGCGCCGGAGTACGCCGTCGAGAACCGCGGCACGATCGACGCGGGTCGCGGCCGCGTCCAGCTGGCCGCGGCAGACCCCCTCGGCTGGGGCATCCGACAGATCGCCGAGCCCGGCGGCGAGACGCCTTCGATCCGCGCCGGCACGATCGAGCTCGCCGGCGGCGAGAACGGCCGCGTCGAGATCGCCGGCGTGCTCGACGCGAGCGACCGCTCGGAGGGCGGCGTCGGCGGCGCGATCGACGTGACCGGCGAGACGATCGTGCTCCGGGGCGACGTCCGCGACGACGCGGGTCACGTCCTGGCCACGGGAGCCCGGCTCGATGCCTCGGGCGACGCCGGCGGTGGCTCGATCCGCGTGGGCGGCGACGAGCTCGGCAAGGGCGACCTCCAGCGCGCCCGCGGCGTCGTCGTCGCCGAAGACGCCGAAGTCCGCGCCGACGCGACCACGCGCGGCGACGGCGGGCGCGTGATCTTCTTCGCCGAGTCCCTGACCCACATCGCCGGCGACGTCTCCGCCCGCGGCGGCGCCCTGGGCGGCGACGGCGGCTTCGTCGAGACCTCGGGCCTCGAGCGCCTCTCCCTCGAGACGACGCCGGACCTCTCGGCCCCCGAAGGCGAAGGCGGCCACTGGCTGATCGACCCCTACTCGATCCAGATCGTCGACGAGGCGACCGCGCTCGACTGCCCGCCGCCGGCCGACGCCTGCCTGAACAAGGCCGTCGAAGCGATCCTCGACCCGAACTTCGACAGCGCGGGCTTCGACGACATCCTGCGCACGATCGATCCCGCCTCGGCGGGGCTGGGCGGAGCCGACCCGAACGTCGTGTCCGTCGATCTGATCGTGCGGGCCCTCTCGGTCGGCACCGACGTCACCCTCTCGACCGAAGCCTTCGATCCGAACATCGACAGCCCGACGGAAGAGGCGGGCGTCGCCGGTGACATCGACGTCGAGGCCGCGATCCTGATCCCGGACGGCGGCGCCGCCCCGGGCACGCGCGCGACCCTCACCCTCCTCGCCGCGGGGAGCATCAACGTCAACTTCGACATCTCCGTCGGGAGCGGCAGCGACGCGGTCACCCCGGACATGTCGCTTGGCCTGGTCCTCACCGCGAACGACCAGGCCCAGCGCGACCCGAACGCCGACTTCGCCGAGGATCAGATCCGCGGCGACGTGAACATCAACGCCAACATCCGCACCGGCGGCGGCGACTTCGCTGCTCGCGGGATCCGGGTCGTCCAGACCGCCGGCCCCATGGACGACCGCACGATCAGGACCGACGGTGGCTCCGTCTTCATCCAGTCGGGCTCGATCGACCGCTTCGGCACCCTGGGCGAGTACGCCGCCTCCGCCAATCCGGATACGCCAGACCCGGCCAGCTTCGCCCCCTCCATCTCGACCGGAATCTTGCTGGAGGGAACGATCGACACCGCCCGCCCGGCCGACGACGGCGACATCGGCGGGGCCATCACCCTCGACGCCGGGAGCGTGAACGTCCGCCGCAGCCTCAGTCCGACGCAGCTCTACATCGAGGCCGGCGAGCTCGACGTCTCGGGAACGCTCCGCTCGGGCGGCGGCGCGATGTCGCTTCGGGCGGGCTTCGAGGGAACGACGAGCATCGGCAACGCGCGCTTCACCGACGCGACCATCGAGTCCGGCGGCGGCAACGTCTCCGTCGAAGCGAACCGCCTGGATCCGGACGACACCCAGCTCGTGTCGATCGACCCCGTCTTCGGAGCGTCGGCGGATCGAGAGGGCGGCGCGATCGTATTCGCGGGCGACAACACCCTGACCACCGAAGGCGGCGTGCTCACGATCGGCCACTCGCGCACGCAAGGGATCCAGCTCGAAGGCGTCTTCGACACGACGGGCGGCGACGACGGCGAGGATGGGCTGCTCGCCGTCAACGCCGGAGACCTGAGCGGCTTCGACCCCACGCAGGAACGCTTCGGCAACGGCTCGATCACCGTCGGCGGAACGACGACGACCACTCGCCTCGAGTCCGCCGGCATCAGCCTCGAGGCCCGGGAGATCACCACCGACACGACGGGCGGAGCCGTCGCGCTCATCGCGCGCGACGAGAGCCGGCAGTCGATCACCTTCGAGAACGTCGGTGCCCAGGGCGACGGCAACGAGGCGGGCGACGACTTCGTGACCGCCGGCACGATCCGGCTCGAGGCTGAACGACGCGCGACCTTCGCCGCCAACACCTCGTTCGAGGCCGACACCTTCGACCTGACCGTGGCAACGGACCCGACGGCGCTCACCACCATGGAGCGAGACGAAACGGATCGCGATCTTCGCCTCAGCTTCGGAGGCGTCGGCAGCGCGATCGACACGGCCGGCGTCCGGATCAAAGCGGACGCCGTCTCGATCCAGACGGCCCCGCTCTTCGCGGTCCCGACGGACGTGAGCGACACGCCCGACGAAGACACCGAGCTCGCCCGGAACGCAGGCGCGAACTACGCCGGGCTCCAGCTCCGCAGCCGCGACGGCAGCGCGCGCCCGGAAGCGGTCGCGATCGTCCAGGCGGCCGGCCTGACCGTGGTCGACGCGCCGACCACGACCGACAACGAGATCTTCTTCGGCGGCCGGTCCGGCGGCGCAGGCAGCGGCGGCGTCTTCGATGCCGCGTCGATCGGCGCCGAAGGCCAGCGCATCGCGCTCACCAGCGAGTCCGGCACGCTCTCGATCGGCGATGCCGCGGGGCTGAACGACGACCTGGGCCGCACGCCCGGCGCCGACGCCGGCGCGAGCTGGATCACGCTGAACGGCGGCCTGCTCCTCGGCGCGACGCCCTCCGCGCCCGCGGTCGACTTCACGGGGATCACGAACCGCTTCGACGTCGCGAGCCTCTCGATCACCTCGCCCCGCAGCCTGACGATCGACACGACCGTCGCCGACGCGATCCTGGAAGCCGACGCCCTCGCCTTCACCGCCGGTCGCCAGACCGGACTCGAGGAGATCGGCTTCGACGTGACCCAGCTCGGCGGCACCCTCGACGTCCAGGCCGGCCTGACCCTCGCCGCGACCGATTCCCTCTCGCTGCTCGCCGGGGCGAGCGGCCTCGGCGATCTCGCGTTCGACGCGACCGGCGCACCGATCCGCCTCGAATCGAACGCGATCGAGCTCCGGGCCGGCGCCGGCCGCGACACCCGCGGCCTCGACCCGGCGGACCGCTCCGAGATCCTCGGCGCCGCCTCCGTCGAGTACCGCGACGGGACCGGAAGCGCCTTCGTCGCCGACGGGACGCCGAAGTCCTTCTCGTTCCGCCAGGACGCGGCGATCGACGCTGCGACCCACCTGCCGACGATCGACGACTTCGGGATCACCGTCGGCAACGGCTTCGGCGTCGACGACGAGCGCGTCGACTACAGCCTGCGCTCCGACTTCGGCGCGGTCGACCTGACGACGGGCGGCTTCGATGCCGCCCAGGTCCGCGACGTCGACATCTCGCTCATCGGGCGCGAGACCGGCACCCCGGCCATCCAGGTCCCGGACGGCTTCGTCTTCGACGGCCGCTCGGTCACCCTCGGCGGAACCACGAGCTTCACCTACACGACGGCGCTCGCCGACGCGTTCGCCCCCGCTGGCACGGCCGCCGCCGCGGACAAGGAGCTCACGCTCCGCGCGGCCTCGGAAGAGCTCGGCAACCTGCTCTTCGAGAGCGGCGTCGTCGTCCGCGCGCCCCACCTCCGCTTCGTCGCCGGCGACGGCGAGGGGGGCGACTTCGGCTCGCGCGTGATCTTCGGCGGCGCGACCTTCGACCTGACCGACGGTCTGGGTGGCGACCGCAGCTTCGTGTTCCAGGAGGACGAGACCTTCTTCGCGAGCGACCTCCCGACCGCCGACCGCTTCGTCGAGTCCGGCGGCGCGCCGGTCCTGCCCTCGATCCTCGTCGTCCGGAACGACGCCGGTCCGATCGACTGGATCAACCCCGACTTCGGCGCCCTGCCCCTCGACCTCAGCGACGCCCTCAACCCCGGGCGCCTCGTCCTCGAAGCCCAGCAGATCACCCTGAGCGTGACGGGAACCCAGGACCTCGTGCTCACGTCGGACGACCCCGGCTCCGTCGTCTCGAACCTCCGCCTGCGCCTGCGGACCGACGACCTCGCCTTCGGTGCGACCGGGGGCTTCGACGGCTCCACCGGCCGGGTCTTCGCGGGCGAGCAGCCCTCGGACACGAGCGGCCCGATCGGGCCCGGCGACGACGCCACCTTCGACGACGAACGCCTCCTGATCGAGGGCTTCCAGGTCGACGTCGACGCCACCACGACCAACCTGAGCGCACTCTCCGAGGTCGAGGGCACGCCCGGCACCTTCGATCTCGCGACGGGCGTGGGGCCGACCGCGATCACGGTCAACTCGGACGACGGGATCAGCGCAGCCGACCTCTTCGAACGCTTCAATGTGTCGGGTCATCTCGGGCGTGGCGCGGAGGACGATGCGTTCGGCAATCCGGATCCGACGGACCTCTTCCTCTTCTCGACCTTCGGCGACATCTCCTTCGCGCCGGAGAACGTCTCGGGCAGCGACCTGGAGGTCGGGAGCCCCTTCGAGCCGGTCACGGGGAACGTCACGTTCGGAACCGGGACCTACACCTTCGGAAGCCTCGACGTCGTCAGCGCGCTGGACATCACCCTCGAGTCCGACACCGACATCACCGCCGAGTCGATCTCCCTCGAGGCCGGCTTCCTCGCGTTCCAGCCCCTGGTGGCGATCGACGAGGCGATGGGCCGGCTCGTGTTCGACGGTACGGGCGGGCGCCTCTCCGAGCTCGCCGCGCGCACCATCACCCTGCGCGCGGGTCCGACCTTCCGGGTGACCAATCCGGACGCCGACGGGGACGGAGAAGGCGATCCGATCCCGGACGGGCTCCTCTCGGAGATGATCCTAGACGGTCTCGCCTCGCTCGACATCACCCTCGGCACCGGGTCCACCGGCCTGACGATCTCGTCGCAGAGCGCTCTGGACACGACGGAGATCCTCGACGCGCTCCCGACGAGCGGTGCCCGCTTCGGGCGGGTTGAGCTGGCGTCGATCCAGTCGGCGACGACCGTCGGCGAAGGGGGACTCGCGATCCTCGCGAACGCCGCCGACGCCCTCGTGCTCGGCTCCGACGAGCAGGACGCGACCCTGTCGATCACCGCCGGGCCCGCCACCGACGCCGCTCCCTTCTCGATCGCCGCCGGTTTCGACGGCCCCGTCGAGCTCCGCTCGAACGACATCACGATCAACGCCACCGGCGCCCCGCAGCTCCAGCTCGATGACCCGAACCTCCGTATCGTCAGCCGCGCCCTGCGGAACGACCTCGACAGCCTCGTCGATCTCGCGCGCATCGCGAGCGATCCCGACTCCCTCGAACGCACGCGCTTCACGCTGATCCAGGACGACGACTTCGCGACGACCACGCTCCCGCGCCTCGATCGCTACTTCCGCCGCGGCTTCGCGATCGGCTCGAACGTGCTCGACACGGACCGCCGGGAGAGCCTCCGCTTCGTCGAGATCGAGCTCCAGACGACCGCCACGGGGATGACCTTCACCGACGCGCTCCGCAACGGAACGATCGGCTCGAACCTCACACTCGCTCTCAGCAACGTCGCCGGCGGCACCCTCGACCTCGCCCTCACGGACTTCCGCCCCGGCGTCGCCGACTACGAATTCGAGTCCCTCGACACCGTCTCGAACGCCAACAACCCGGCCCTCGAGCTCGCCTCCTTCGAGGTGACCGGCTTCGACGAGATCGTCGTCCCCGACTTCGCGCCGACCCGCGCCTCGGACGACCCCGGCGGCACGACCGCCGACTCGATCGACTTCGCCGTCGAGACGACCGGCGACCAGCTCTGGGGCGGCAACGTCCGGCTCGGCGGCGTCCTCGACGCCGTGGGGCGCGACCTCACCTTCGCGGGCGACGTCTTCCGCGACACGGGCGCCCCGATCGGCGTCGGCCTCGCGATCCAGACCCGCGGCGAGGTCCGCTTCGAAGACGACCTCGGCGTGGACGACAACGGCCTCCCGCCCGGATCCACCACCGACGGCGACACGCCGACGGAACGCCTGGGCTTCCTCCACGTCCTCTTCGACGACGACGCGGACGGCGTGGTGCAGTTCGGCCGTCGGACCGACGACGATGCTGACGGCATCGCCGAGACGCCCGTCGACGAGGATCAGTTCGTCTTCGTCGACGGCGAGACCGTCTTCGCGAGCCTGGCCCTGGGCGAGCCGAGCGACCCGACCGAACCGAACGACGAAGATCCCGCCGGCGACTTCCGGGCCGCGATCGCGGTCGCCACGAATCTTTCGGAGATCAAGGGCGAATTCGACCGGTTCGGCGTCGGCCGCGTCGCCAACTCACCGGTCGCGACGATCGGCAAGGGCGCCGGCAACCTCACCTTCCGCAGCACGAGCGGCGGGGCCTTCGTGATGGGCTCGGGCGAGCGGCTCGCCGTCGGCGGCGACCTCCGGATCGACCACGCCGGCCAGCCGGTGACCCTCGGCGACGTTGCCGCGGGCGGCGCGAACGGGATCACCGTGATCGCGGACGAGATCGGCCTGGTCCGACGGAACGCCGGCGTGACCTTCCTGCCGGACGGCGCCTCGACCCAGGACGCGGGCGGCGTGATCCTCGCGAACGTCCTCGACTTCGGCGGCTTGACGCCGACCCAGCTCGGCACGGGCAAGGACACGGGCTTCGCCTTCCCGGATCCCTTCGACCCGACCCTGCCCGCGTTCCTCTCGGGCTTCGGCGTCGCGGCGATCTCGGCCGACGGGACCGGCCTCGACGCCTCCGACTTCCGCTTCCTCGCCAGCGGCCTCCTCGACCAGGTCGCCGCCCCGATTCCGGTCGGCGGCTCCCGCTCCGAGCTGACCGGCGCGATCCCGCCCCTCGAGCGCGCCCGCGCCAGGTCGACCTGGCGGGATCTCGTACCGCTCCAGAACCCGGAGCGCATGGCCGAGCTCGGCGTCGATGCGCGCGAGACGCCGGCCGAGACGCTGGTCGCGCGACTCGAAGGCGGGGCCATCCTCGACGACACCAGGCTGATCACGACGAGCGGAAACGTTCCCGTCACCGAGAGCCGCCTGAACCCCGCCGACGCGGAGGCCGCGATCGCGCTCTACGAGTCGCTCTTCGGCTCCGAAGGCCAACGGGCACCGGAAGTCCAGGCCGTCCTGCAGGACGCCCTCGATCTCTACCGGACCCAGACGCGGGCCCGGCGCATCGTCGGCTTCGAGCTCCGCCGCTTCGTCAAGAACCGGCCGAGCACGCTGCTCGAGGCCTACTCGACCCTCGACCAGCTCGACGCACTCTTCCGCTACCACCGCCGGCTCGGCCTCTCCCGAGGCGAGTTCCGGGCGATCCAGCGCGAATGGCTCGAGGCGATCCAGCCCGAAGGCATCACCCTCGACGAGCTCTCCGAGGCGATCCACCCGTCGCGCTACGTCCGCGGCTCGGACATCCTCGACATCTTCGGCCGCTAGCGCCGCGGTCGCGCCGCGCTACCAGACCTCGACTTCGCCGAGCGACTCGAGCTGCGGGACGATGTCCGCCGCGGGACCGAGCACGACGATCGCCGCGCGCTCCGGATCGAGCCGCTTCCGCGTGACGGTGTGGACGGTCTCGAGATCGACCGCGCGCAGACGCCCGCGATAGGTGTCGAGGGAGTCGTCGGGCAGCCCGTGCACCTCGAGATCGACGAGGGACCCGAGGACGGACTGGCTCGTCTCGAGGGAGAGCCCGAAGCGGCCGACGTTGTACGAAACGAACTTCGCGAGCTCCTCCGCGGAGACCGGCCGGCTGTCCCGGATCGCCGACATCTCCTCGAGCACGAGATCCACGACGCGCCGGACCTGGTCCTTGCGCGTGAAGGTCGAGATCGAGAAGGGGCCGGGTACGGAGCGCAGCGAGAAGCCCGAGCCGATGCCGTAGGTGAGGCCCTCGTCGGAACGCACCTTCTTCATCAGGCGCGAAGAGAAGCCGCTGCCCCCGAGCGCATCGTTCATCAGGTCGAGGGGAATCCGTTCGGGCTCGGTTCGCGCGATGCCTTCGTGGGCGAGCATGATCCGCGCCTGCCCGAGCTCGGGCTTGTCGACGACGACGATCCGCCGGGCCTCGGGGACGCGCTCGGGCGTGGGCGGTGTATTCGCCGGGGCGGGCCGATCTTCGAGCCCGCCGAAGAGCGCCTCGACCTCGGGGACGAGGGCGTCGGCGTCGACGTCGCCGACGGCCCAGAAGATCGCGTTCGACGGGACGAGCCGGTCGTTCCAATAGGCCCGGGCGTCCTCGACGTCGAGACCGGCGACGGTCTCCTCGCTGCCCGAGCTCGGCAGCCCGTAGCGGTGACCTTCGTAGAGGACGCGGATCGCGTTCCAGCGGATCAGGGTCGCCGGATCGTCCTGGGCGGCCACGAGCCCGGCGCGGTGCTCGGCGAGCGCCTTCGCGAACTCGGCTTCGTCGAAGCGTGGACGGAGAGCGACGTCGCCGAGGATCTCCATCAGCAGCTCGCGGTCCTCCGAGAGGCCCGCGAGCGAGATCCCGGTCGTGTCCCAGCCCGCATCGACCGACAGCGAAGCGCCCGCATCCTCGACGACCTTCGCGAGCGCGAGCCCGTCGCGATCGCCGGCGCCGCGCTGGAGCACTTCGCTCGTGAGGGAGGCGATCCCGGCCTTCTCGGGCGCGACGCTGCCCGCGCCCCGGCGCAGCTCGAGGCCGAGGGCGACCCGCGGCAGCCTGCGGTCTTCGAGGATCAGGATCGTGAGCCCGTTGTCGAGGGTCGCGCGATGGAGCGCGCCCGCCTCCACGATCGGGCCTTCGGACGGGGGCGGCGGCGGCTGCTCCCAGGCCGGGGGCGGATCGCCTCCGAGTGCCGACGGAAGGGACGCGCAGCCCGCGAAAGTGAGCGCGGCGACCAGCAACGCGGGGGTCCAGAGGCCTCGTCTCCGCATGACTCGCCTCATCGGGCACCCCCTTCGTGCGCAGCGAACGCTTCGGCCGTCGGCGCCGTCGCCGCGGCCTGCGGCTCGACGGGCGGCGGCATCACGCGGACCACGTTCCTTCCGGAGCTCGTCAGATAGGTGGAGACGACGCGCTGGACGTCCTCGCGCTCGACGGCGCGGATCGCCGCGATCCGCTCGGACAGGGGCCGGACCCGCCCGAAGGCGACGATCTCCCGGCCGAGCCGGCTGGCCATCGAGTGGTTCGTCGCGAAGCGGTTGATGAGGCCGACCTCCATCTGCCGCTTCGCCCGAGCGACTTCTTCTTCGCTCACGCCCTCTTCCGCGACCTTCGCGATCTCGGCCATGAAGGCGGTTTCGAGGGTCTCGAGGTCCACGCCCGGCCGCGCGCCGGCGGCCGCGTAGAACATGCCCGCGTCGGTCATCTCCCAGTAGCTGCCGTGGGCGTAGAGCGCGATCTCCTGCTCGTAGACGAGGGAGCGGTAGAGCCGGCTCGAGCGTCCGCCGGACAGGATCTGGCTCGCGACGTCGAGCGCCTCCCCGTCCTCGTGGCCGGTCGGCGGCGTGTGCCAGCCCGCGAAGAGGAGCGGGAGCTGCGCGTCGAAGTAGACGTCGGAGCGCCGCTCGCCGCGCTGGGGCACGACCGTGGTCGGGTTGCGCGGCAGCACGGGCGCGCTCGGCAGGCGGCCGAAGGCGCGCTCGATGTGCGCGAGAGTCGGCTCGGTCTCGAAGTCGCCGACGATCACGAGGGTCAGGTTGTTCGCGGCATAATAGGTGTCGAAGAACCGCTGACAGGCTTCGACCGTCACCTGCTCGACGTCGCTGCGCCAGCCGATCACCGGCCAGCGATAGGGATGGGCCTGCCAGACCAGGGCCGCGAGCGCCTCGAAGCCGCGACCGTCGGGCGTGTCCTCGGTCCGCAGCCGCCGCTCTTCGAGCACGACTTCCCGCTCGCTCTCGAGGGTCTCGTCGTCGATCACGAGATTGAGGAAGCGCTCGGCCTCGAGGTCGATCACGAGGGGCAGCGACTCCGCGGTCACGTCCTCGTGGTAGACCGTCACGTCGCGGCTCGTGTAGGCGTTGATCCGGCCACCGCGCTCGTTGATCAGCTGGGCGTGGACTTCCTCGCCGATGTTCTCCGACCCCTTGAACATCATGTGCTCGAAGAGGTGGGCGATCCCGGTGTGGAAGGACTCGTCCGCGGATCCGGCGTCCACCCAGAGCTGCACGGCGACGACCGGCGTGCGGTGGTCTTCGAGCAGGACGACGCGGAAGCCGTTGTCGAGACGGGTCTCGAACATCGACTCCGCGGGATCGCTGATCCCGACGTCGGCGGCGAAGCCTGTGCTGGCGACTCCGAAACCTGAGATGAGGCTTCCGATCAGCGCGGCGGCGCCCGAGGCGCGGCCGGCGACCGATGGCAGGGAGAGCCGCGCAGCCACCCCCAGCCGCGCGCGAAGACCCTCGAGAGGGCGGACTCGATCTGTCATGGGCGGGACCGTATCGACTGCGCCCCGGCGTGTCGAGGAAAGGCCCGGGACCGGAAGCATCCGGGGCCGGGGAAGGCGCGCCCGAAAACGGCTACGCTAGGGCGCCCGGCCCGACAGCAGGAATAGAGGATCCGGACGGATGAGCGCTGCCAACGAAGAGACCGACGATCAGCTGCGCGCCCTGCTCAGCGAGGCGAAGACGATCGCGGTCGTCGGCGCCAAGGAAGACCCGAGCGAGGATGCCTGCCGCATCCCGCTCTACATGCAGCAGGCGGGCTATCGGATCGTCCCCGTGAACCCGAAGCTCGAGTCGACCCTCGGCGAGCCCTGTCATGCCGATCTCGGCACGATCGAAGCCGACGTCGACATCGTGAACCTGTTCCGCGCCTCCGAGCACGTGCCCGGCCACGTCGACGAGATCCTGGCCCTCGAGCCGCGGCCGCGGGCGGTCTGGATGCAGCTCGGGATCCACAACGGCGAGGCGGCGCAGCGGCTGCGCGAGGCCGGCATCGGCGTGATCCAGGACCGCTGCATCATGGTCGACCACCGTCGCCTGCTCGGCTCGAGCGACTGACATGGCGCGCGACGGCGGGGACCGGCTCGTCTACTCGAGCGAGCAGGGACGCATGTGCCCGGAGTGCGGCCGGACGGAGGCGCGCTGCCGATGCCGCGGGAAGAGCGCCCGGGCCCGCATCAAGGCGCGCGAGCAGGCCGAGGCCGCCGAGAAGAGCGACGGCATCGTCCGGGTCGGCCGATCGACGAAGGGCCGCAAGGGCAAGACCGTCTCGACCGTGACCGGCGTGCCCGTCGACGCGGACACGCTCCGCAGCCTGGCCGGCGACCTGAAGCGCAAGTGCGGAACCGGGGGCGCCCTCAAGGACGGCGTGATCGAGATCCAGGGCGACCATCGCGACACGCTCGTCGCGGAGCTCGAAGCCCGCGGCTTCACGGTCAAGAAGGCGGGCGGCTAGCCCGCGGCTTCGCGGCCAGGAAAGGCGGGCCGCTAGCCCGCGACTTCCCGGCGAAGAAAGGCGGGCCGCTGGCCCCGGGCCGCGCGACGGATCAGTCACGGGTCGGGCGCGGCGATTCCTTGACCTCGTAGCGGTCGATGCGCCGGGCCCACCAGAGCATGCCGAGCAGGTCGAGCCAGACCACGGCGAGCCGCGAGGCGATGCCGTAGCTCGAGGTGCCGTGCAGGCGGGGCCGGTGTCGAACCGGGCGCTCCACGATCCGCGCCCCCTCCATCTTCAGCATCGCGGGCAGGAAGCGGTGCCCGCCGCGGAAGAGCTTGATCCGCGAGAGCGGCGCCGCGCGCATCACCCGCAGCGAGCAGCCGATGTCGCTCACGCCGTCGCCGAGCAGGCGCCCCCGCACGCGATTCGCGATCCACGAAGCGAGCCGCGTCGCCCGGGCATCCTGGCGGTCGACGCGGACCCCGCAGACGCAGTCGGCTCCGGGCAGCGCCGCGAGCAGCGCGGGCAGGTCCGCCGGGTCGTTCTGTCCGTCGGCATCGAGCGTCGCGACGATCTCGCCGCGCGCCGCCCGGAATCCCGCCTCGAGGGCCGCGGATTGACCGGCGTGGGGCGTGAGCCGGAGCAGGCGGATCCGCGGGTCGCGCGCCGCGAGGCCCTCCACGATCGCCGGACCGTCGTCGCGACTCGCGTCGTCCACGAAGAGCATCTCGAGCGGCCGCTCGAGCGGGTCGAGCGTGTCCCGGAGCTCCGCGTGGAGCCCGGCGAGGGAAGGCGCCTCGTCGCGGAACGGGATGACGACCGAGAGCCAGGGCGCCGCCGTCAAGCCACACCTCGCGCCGCGCGAAGCCACCGCCTCACGCGTCGTCCCGCGTGAGCGCGAAGTAGCTGCCCAGCTCCTTGCCCTTGCGGGCCGCCGAGCCGATCGTGAGGTGCTCCGACACCCGGCGGACCCGGTCGATCATGAAGCCGTAGACGAAGCGCGAGAGTCCCCGCTCGTTCGAGCGCACGGCCGGCCAGCCCTCCGGGTGGGCCTCGGGCAGCCGGTGGTAGTCGACGAGCACCTCGCGGGTGTTTTCGTCCTCGACGGCGATGAAGTATCCCGGCCCGGTCACGAAGGCCATCGTCTGGAAGTTGTAGCCGGCGAGGCGGTCGGGCTTCTCCGCATCGGTCCCCGGCAGGCGGCAGAAGCGCTTCTCGAAGACCCGGAAGGCAGGGAGCGTGTTGAGGCCCAGGTGCCGGACCTCCTCGAGATCCGCGCGCTCCGGCGGGACGAGGTCCGCGAGGCCGACCGGCGCATAGCCCTCCACCTTGCGGTAGAGGTCGCGCTGCTCCCGCCGACCGAGCCGCCGAACGAGCGCAGCGCGCTGGTCGGCCTGGAGGCCGTCGAAGAGCGCGGCGATTCCGCCCGGGCCGACGCCGGCGTCCCCGACCTGGCGGCGAAACGCCTCGTGGACCTCGTCGAGGGTACGGGGATCGGTGGACTGCGCCACGGGCGTTTCTCCTGTCTCCACGCGGCCGTAGCCGGCGATCGTCGGATCGCGAAGGTACCGTCGAACGCGTCTTGGATCCCACCGACGCTCCCCGCCCGTCAGAAGCGAAGCACCCGTTCCTGCTCGCGGGCGGCGGCCTCGTCCTCGGGCTCTCGGCGGTGCTCTATCTGACGGGGCTCGGATGGACGGATCTCTGGGCGCCGGACGAGCCGCGCTATGCCGCGATCGCGGAGGAGCTCCGCTCGATGCGCCACGGGCTCCGCGGGCTCTTCCTGCTCCACGTGAACGACGCGGTCTACACCCAGAAGCCGCCGCTCTGGTTCTGGCTCGCCGCCCTGGCCGGCGTCCCGGGCGGCCGGGTGGACGAGGTCGCGGCGCGGCTGCCCTCGGCGCTCGCCGCCCTCGCGAGCCTTGGCCTGACCGTCTCGATCGGCCGCCAGCTCCGGCTCTCGCCCCGCATCGCCCTGCTCGCGGCCGCCCTGCTCGCGACCAGCTACCGGTTCGTCTTCGTCGCGCGGCGGGCCCAGCTCGACGGCGTCCTGACCACGTGCCTGCTCGCCGGGATCGCCCTCTTCCTGTGGATCGACCGGCCCGGCCCGAGCGAGCGCGAGCGTCGTCCTCCGGTGCTGCCCATCGCCGCGCTCCACGTCGCCCTCGGCGCCGGCGCTCTCACGAAGGGCCCCGTCGCCTGGCTGCCCCTGGCCGTCTTCGCGGCGTTCCTCGCGTGGGAGGGGCGGATCCGGGATCTCCGGCGGGTCGCCCCGCCCTGGGCGTTCGCGTTCTCGGTCGCTCCGCTCGCGCTCTGGGCCGGCGCAGCCGTCGCGATGGCGCCGCCGGGCTATTTCGACGAGGCGATCGTCGACAACGTGTTCGGGCGCTTCTTCTCGGGCACCGCCCACGCCCGGCCCTTCTACTATTTCGTCCTGCAGCTCCCGATCGAATTCCTGCCCTGGAGTGGGGTGCTCCCCGCAGGCCTGCTCTGGCTCCATCGCTCGGTCGACCGCCCCCTCGCGACCGCCCCCCCCGCGCGCGCCGCGCGCTTCCTGATCTGCTGGATCGCGCTTCCCTTCCTCTTCTTCTCGCTGTCCGCCGGCAAGCGCGGCCTCTACCTGCTCCCGATCCTTCCGGCCCTGGCGATCGCCACGGCCGCGGGCCTCGTAGCGCTCGCAGGGCGGCGTTCCGTCCCCCCGGCGCGGGCGAATCGATGGGGCATCGTCGCGCTCGGCGCGGTCTGGCTCTTGTACGCCGCGCTCTTCCTCGGCGTGGCCCCGGTCCTGCTCGAGCCGCACAAGTCGCCGCGCCCGCTGGCCGAGGGCGCCCGCGCGATCACCGGACCGGAAGAGGTCCTCGGGGTCTATCGGCTCGGCCCTCTCGAGCCCGCGCTCACGTACTACGGCGTGGATCGCGTCGTCGGGCTGTCCGACCCCGTCGGGCTCGACGCCTTCGCTCGGGCGGATCGGGGGCCCGTGCTGCTGCGGACCCGGGACCTCTCCGCACTCGCGGACGGCACGGGACTCCGGGAAGTCCGCCGATTCCGTCGGGGCGCGCGGTCACTGAGCCTGGCTCGGCCCACCTCGCCCGAGCCCCCATGGGGAAGACCCCGGGCCGCTCCGGAATCTCCCCGAGTGGGCCCCACGGAACGCACCAGATCCCCGTATGCCCTCGCAATTCCACCGTTTTCCGGAATGCCCGGCCTGCCGCCGGGAGCCTACCTCCGCTACTCTGCTCGCGGTCCGGATCCCCGCTGACCCCCGCCTCATCCTCCGACCCGGAAGCCTTCGAGCGCACGACGCCGGCGAGTCCCAGCGTCCCGCAGAGCCCTCCCGGTCCGACGACGGCTCGGGTTGACGGGCGGTCAGGTACCGGGAAAGGTCCGCCTGCCTGCCCAGCCTCGTCCCAGGACGGCTGCGCGGCCGGGCCGACCGGCCCGCGACGGAGGGAGAGCGACGCGACGAAGAGGCCCGGCGGGCGCAGCGATTGGATGCGCCGCCCGACCCCGTCCCGTACCGCCCGCCTCGCGAGCCCGAACGGAGCCGCAGGACCAGCTGACAGCAACCGGGAGCCCCTGATCGCAGGCGGGGCAGGAAGAGGAGCAAGAGACATGTCGGAAACCGCAGAACTCCGCGTCGGAGGCAAGACGCTCGAACTGAACGTGATCGAAGGCAGCGAGGGCGAGAAGGGCATCGACATCACGAAGCTCCGGGCCCAGACCGGCTACATCACCCTCGATCCCGGCTACGCGAACTCGGGCTCCTGCCAGAGCGCAATCACCTTCATCGACGGCGAAGAGGGCATCCTCCGCTACCGCGGGATTCCGATCGAGGAGCTGTCGGAGCATTCGACCTTCATGGAGGTCACCTACCTCCTCGTCAACGGACGGCTCCCGTCCGCCGACGAGCTCGCCGCGTTCGAGAACACGATCAGCCGGCACACGATGCTCCACGAAGACTTCAAGCTGATGTTCAACGCGCTGCCCAAGGACGCCCATCCGATGGCCGCGTGCTCGGCGATGGTCGGCGCGCTGTCGACGTTCTACCCGGATTCGATGGATCCCCGGGACGAGGAAGAAGTCGAGATCTCGGTGCATCGGCTGATCGCCAAGCTCCCCACCATCGCCGCCTACGCCTACAACCATTCGATCGGGCAGCCCTTCCTCTATCCGCGGAACGACCTCGACTACGTCGGCAACTTCCTTCGCATGATGTTCGGCAACCCGTGCGAGGAGTACGAGGTCGACCCGGTCGTGAAGAACGCCCTCGACCTGCTCTTCATCCTCCACGCCGACCACGAGCAGAACTGCTCGACGTCGACGACGCGGCTCGTCGGCTCGTCGATGGTGAACCTCTTCGGGACGATCTCTGCGGCGATCAACGCACTCTGGGGCCCGCTCCACGGCGGCGCGAACCAGGCCGTGATCGAGATGCTCGAGGCGATCCACGAGGAGGGCGTCTCCGCCCGGGACTACCTCGAGCGCGCGAAGAGCGGCGACGAGAGCGCGCGGCTCATGGGCTTCGGCCACCGCGTCTACAAGAACTACGACCCGCGCGCGAAGGTGATCAAGAAGGCCTGCGACGACGTGCTCGAGCGGATGGGCATGCAGAGCCCCCTGCTCGAGATCGCGAAGGAGCTCGAGGAGATCACGCTCAAGGACGACTACTTCGTGGAGCGCAAGCTCTACCCGAACGTCGACTTCTACTCGGGCGTGATCTACAACGCGATCGGCACGCCCGCGAACATGTTCACGGCGATGTTCGCGATCGGGCGGCTTCCGGGCTGGATCGCCCAGTGGAAGGAGCTCCACGACGATCCGGCCTTCAAGATCGGCCGACCGCGGCAGATCTACACGGGCCCGACGAAGACGTCCTACACGCCGATCGACAAGCGCTAGGTCTTCGCTCGCATGAGTCCCTCGATCGAGGCGCCGGCGGCCGAGCCCCGGCGCCTCGGTTCGTATACGACCGCGAAAGTCACCGCCGGCCGCGTCGAGCGTCTCGAGCAGCACGTCGCGCGCCTTCGGCGCGATGCCGTCCGGCTCGACCTGCCGCCGCCGCCCGCGCGCGACGTCGAGCGGTGCTTCCTCGAGGCCGCTCGTGAGGCCTTCGGGCGCGGCGACGGGATCGTCCGGGTCGAGTGGTCCCACGAAGCGGGTCGCCCGCCCGAGCTCCTCGCGAAGCCTCGCGCGTTCGACCCGCGACCGGACCGGTGGCGGGCCGCGACGTCGAGCGCGATCCATCCGGGTCCGGCGGCCCGCGCGAACACGAAGTTCGTCGACGTCCCCGCCTGGGACCGGGGCCGCGAAGAGGTCGCCACGAGCGCGCTCGAAGAGGTCCTGCTCTTCGACGCCGACGGCTTTCTCGTCGAGGGGAGCCACTCGAATCTGCTCGCGATGACCGAGGCCGGAGCGCTGGTCACGCCGGACCTCGCGCTCGGAGGCGTGGAGGGCCTCGGCCTGGCGGTCGTCCGTCACGGGCGCCGCGACCTCCGCGAAGCCCGCCTCGACCACGAGGCGGTCGCGAACGTGCGGGAGCTGATGTGCGTGAACGCCGTTCGGGGGGTGGTCCCCGTCGTGGAGCTCGACGGACGTCCCGTCGGCGACGGCGAGCCGGGCCCCGGATCACGGCGCCTGGCCGCGGTCTTCGGAAGACGCTGACGGCGGGCGCCGAGAGAACGCGGCGCGCTAGTGCAGCGCTTCCTTGTTCCCGAACACGGCGGTCAGCACTTCCTTGACGGTCAGCGGCCCGAGGCCCGGCTTGATCTCGAGCATGCGCTGCTCGAACTCCGGGGCTTCGGTGCTGGGGAACTCGTCGCAGAACTCGCCGAAGATCCGGACGAGGACCTCGGCCGCGCGGGTGGCGTCGACGTCGGACAGATAGAGCACGGCCCGTTCCCGGGTCATACGGAAGATCTGATCCTCGACGCGGAGCGCGCTCTCGAGGTAGGCGAGGTAGTCGGGGAAGAGCAGATCGCCCTCCCGGGCCGCGACGCCGACGACGACGGAGCCCACGGAGTGGGCCTCCGCCAGCTCGGAGACCCGCGCAATCATCTGCGTGAGCTTGCGGGGGTCGTCGTTCGTCTTTCGAGTCATCTGGGCTTGCACCATAACAATCTCCGTATCGACGCAGAGGGGGAAGGACTGAAGGCACGATCCCGGGGAACCCCCAGCGGCTGCGCCCCGTGGGGAAGCGAAGCGGCCGGGGCGGTCCGGCCTGCAACGAAGAGACCCGGGCACCGCCCTGCCCGCTCTCCTAGAGTCCGCGCGCCGCGCGTCCCCACCCGCCCAGGAGAACCCTCTTGGCCGCCCCTTCCCCGTCCAGCGAATCCCTCGCCGCCCGCCGGATCGCCCTCGGCTTCGTCGCCCTGGCCGGCGTGACCTACGTCCTGATCGTGTTCGGCGCACTCGTCCGCGCGAACGGCGCCGGCCTCGCCTGCCCGGACTGGCCCCTCTGCTTCGGCGAGGTCATCCCGGCCTTCGACGTCGGCGTGGCCTTCGAATGGGGCCACCGCGCCCTCGCCGGCAGCGTCGGCCTCGTCTTCCTCGGCCTCGGGATCGCCACCCTGCGGCTGCCGAACCTGGGGCGGGCGATGCGCGGCGGCCTCGCGGTCGCGGCGGTGCTGCTCGCGGTCCAGGTCGTCCTGGGGGGCCTGACCGTCCTCGAGCTGCTGGCGCGCTGGACCGTGACCTCCCATCTCGTGACCGGGAACGCCTTCGCGCTGTCGGTCGTGCTGCTCGCGCGGAGGCTCTTCCGCCTCTCCGGCAGCCCTGCGGCCACGGCGACCGCCGACGGCACCCAGCGCGCGCTCGTCACGATTTCGGCGGGGCTCCTCGTGGCCCAGATCGTCCTCGGCGGCCTGGTTTCGTCGAGCTACGCCGGCCTCGTCTGTCCGGACTGGCCGACCTGCATGAACGGCGAGTACTTCCCCACCTGGGCCGGCGTACAGGGCCTCCACCTCCTCCACCGCACCGTCGGCTACAGCGTCGTCGTCGCCCTCCTCGCGAGCGCCTGGCTCGTCCGCCACCACGGCGGCGCCCAGCGCTGGCTCGCGATCGCCGCCGCGTTCGGCCTGGCGCAGGTCTGCGTCGGCGTCGCGAACGTATTGCTCCGCCTCCCGGTCGAGGTCACCGCCGCCCACTCCGCCCTCGCCGCCGGCCTCGTCTGCACCGTCGGCGTCGGGCTGCGGGAAGTCTGGCGGAGCGCCCCAGCCTGACCGTGCCCCGGCCCGGCCCGGCTACCGCGAGACGGGTGCCGGCGCCGATCGCGACGCGGTGCTACATCCCTCTCGCCCCGAATCCGGGGTCCCGCGCCCGAGGCCGCGGGCCACCAGGAGAGACGATGCGACCCCATCAGATCATCGGCGCGATGAGCCCCGAGGACTTCGCGAAGCTCATGGGCGCAATCGAGGCGGAATCGCCCGAAGCGGTCCAGAGCACGACGGTCGCGGCCGCCCAGGTCCTGAAGTTCCGGCCGAAGTTCCTGCTCAAGCAGGCCCCGGCAAAGCGCCTCAATTCCGTGAAGGGCGCGCTCTCCCGCGTGACGGCAGCCAGCCTCGCGGAGGAGCTCCTCGCGGTCTACGTCCTGAAGTGCCGCCTGCCGCTCCTGACGGAGTGGCTCGACCTCCTGGGGCTCGAGCACGAGGACGGGATCCTCACCCAGGACGAGATCCCGGTCCCCGACGCGGACGAGCTGAAGGCGAAGGTCGAGACGTTCCGCGGCGGCGACGACCCGAGCGAGCGCGAGCTCCTGCTGCGGGTCTTCAACGCGCAGACGGCCATCGACTGGCCGCCGCTCGACGAGCTGCTCGCGGGATAGTCGCGCTCGGCGGGCCCGACCCGCTTCCGGGCCAGGGTCCTCGAACGAAGAACGGGAGGCGCCGACAGGCCGCCTCCCGTTCTCGTTTCGGGGACGCGTCGGAGAACCGACACGCCGCAGGATCGTCGATCAGCCCTCGCCCTTGAACGCGGCGAGCAGGCTCGAGATCTCGTGGCCGATGCTGTCCGGGATCACGTAGCCGGCGTCGGAGTGGATCGTGCCCCAGTTGGCCGCGATGTCCTCGGCCGTAGGCGAGCTGCCCTGACCAGCGAACCAGCCCTCGGCGACACCGATGAACATGCGGGAGAACTTGCCGCCGCCGACCGAGTAGATCGAGTGGGTCGTCTCGCAGGCCTCGGAGCAGAGGTAGGTCACGAGCGGGGTCACCTGCTCGGGATCGATCAGCTTCGCGAGCTCGCCCATGAGCTCCTCGGTGAGCCGGGTGCGGGCGATCGGGGCGATCACGTTCGAGAGGATGTTGTTCTTCTTGCCTTCGACCGCGAGCACGTTCGAGAGACCGACGAGGCCCATCTTGGCGGCGCCGTAGTTGGTCTGACCGAAGTTGCCGAGCAGACCCGCGGCGGAGGCGGTGAACACGAAGCGGCCGTAGTTCTTCTCCTTCATCGCGCGGAAGGCCGGCTGCGACACGTAGAAGGCGCCCTTCAGATGGACGTCGAGGACGATCTCGAGCTCTTCCGGGGTCAGCTTCGCGAAGGACTTGTCGCGAAGGATGCCCGCGTTGTTCACGACGATGTCGACCTGACCGAAGTTGTCGAGGGCCGTCTGGATGATCGCGGCCCCGCCCTCGGGCGTGGCGACGGAGTCGTAGTTGGCGACGGCCGTGCCGCCCGCCTCTTCGATCTCCTTGACGGTCTGGTCGGCCATGCTGGAGCCGCCGCCGGTTCCGTCCGCGGCGCCACCGAGGTCGTTCACGACGACCTTGCCGCCGCGCTTGGCGAAGTCGAGGGCGTAGGTCTTGCCGAGGCCGCCGCCGGCGCCGGTGATGACGGCAACGCGGTCGTCGAATCGGATTTCACTCATGGTCTAAACTCCTGTGGGATGCAGTCGAATGCACCTGGATGTCGGGGGAGGGCTGCTTGGGCCGGATCCATCGCGAGGTCACGCGTGGCGCGGCGAGCCACGGACGGATGCTCTGGCCGACGCCTCCAGGCCCCTGGCCTGGGAAGGGTCGGCAGCGCAGGACGCCGTCACGCGCTTCGGTCGGGTGCCCCCGCGTCGAACCGGGGGCGCGGGCCGGCTCCCCGGTTCCCGGGGTCCGGCCGGCGCGGACCATAGCAGGACCGCGCGGCCCCCAAGGCGTGTCGTGTTGACCCCGCGTCCCGAACCGGGCCGCATCCCGCGAGGCGCCCGGCGCGCGCTCGGCGGGCTGCTCGCGACCGCCCTCGCCCTCGTGGCCGCGCCCGAGCGGGTGAGCGCCGACTCCCCCGCCCCCCTCGTCCTCCCGGCCCCCGGTCGAGCCCCATGGAAGCCCCTCACCTTCCGCTCGATCCCGAAGCCCACCGAGTATTCGACCCGGACGGGGCCCGACGGTCGCCCCGTGCTGGCCGCGGAGACCGACTGCGGCGCGTCCGGGCTCGTCCTGCGCCTCGATCCCCCGATCGACCTTCGCGAGACCCCGCGCCTCGCCTGGCGCTGGCGGATCACCCGGCCCCTCGCCGGCGGTGCCCGGGCGCACGACGAGCGGAGCCGCGACGGCGACGACTTCGCCGCCCGGGTCTACGTGCTCTTCCCCTTCGATTCCGAGCGGGCCTCGCTCCTGGACCGTTGGCAGCGGGCGCTCGGCGAGCGCTGGTACGGCCGGGATCTTCCCGGAGCGACGCTGACCTACGTCTGGCCCCGGGAGATCGCGCGCGACACGACCTGGACGAGTCCGTTCCGGGACGAGGTGAAGCTCGTCGCCGCCGAGGATCCGACGCGGGACGGCGGCGCCACCGCCTGGCGGGAGGCGACCCTGAACGTCGCGCGGGACGCGCGCCTCGGGCTCGGACTCGCGCCGGACGTCCCGGCCGTCGGGATCGGCATCATGACCGACGCCGACGAGACCTGCGAGGTCGCGGGCGCCGAGTACGGCGACTTCCGGTGGCTCGGCCCCGACGAGCGCGCGAGGATCGATCCGCCGCTCGCACGATCCCGCGACGCTCGCCCCGAACACGAACTACCCTAGGCGCCGGAGCCCACCCCGTGTCCGCATCCCTGGAAACGACGACCCACGACCGCTTCGCCGCCCGCCTCTCGCGCGAGGGCCTGGGCGCGCTGCGGCGTGCGCGCACGACGACGCTCCAGGTGAACATCGGCCTCCGCTGCAACCTCGCGTGTCACCACTGCCACGTCGAGTCCGGACCGAAGCGCGACGAAGCACTCGATTCACGGGGCGTCGACCGGATCCTCGAGCTGCTCGCAGCAAGCCCCGACGTCGACACCCTCGATCTGACCGGCGGCGCCCCGGAGATGCATCCCGATTTCCGCCGACTCGTGTCGGGCGCCCGCGCCCTCGGCCGGCGCGTGATCGATCGCTGCAACCTGACGATCCTGCACGAGCCCGAGCAGGAGGACACCGCCGCGTTCCTCGCGAGCGAGGGCGTCCACGTCGTCGCGAGCCTGCCCTGCTACAGCCTCGAGAACGTCGAGGCCCAGCGCGGTCGCGGCGTCTTCGACGGCAGCGTCCGGGCGCTCCAGGCGCTGAACGCGCTCGGATACGGTCACGGGTCCCTCGCCCTCGACCTCGTCTACAACCCGGTCGGCCCTTCCCTGCCGCCGCCGCAGGCGAGCCTCGAGGCCGACTACCGCGAGGCGCTCGAGCGCGAGTTCGGGATCGTCTTCGACGCGCTCCTCACGATCACGAACATGCCGATCAAGCGCTTCGCCCACGCCCTCGCCCGGGACGGGCGCGACCGCGAGTACATGGACCTGCTGATCGCGAACTTCAACGCGGAGACGGTGCCCGGCCTGATGTGTCGCCATCAGCTGAGCGTCGACCACCGCGGCCGACTCTACGACTGCGACTTCAACCAGGCCCTCGGCCTCGAGATCCCCGGCCCGACCCGGACGATCTTCGACCTCGAGACGCTCCACGATCTCGACGAACGCGCGATCGCGACGGCGAGCCACTGCTTCGGCTGCACCGCCGGGGCGGGGTCGAGCTGTGGCGGGGCGCTCTCCTGAGCGGAGCAGCGGCCTAGCCGAGCAGGTCGATCAGGCTGCCCTTCATCTGGGCGCCAACGGCGAAGACCCGGGCGGACGCGTCGTACTGCACGCTCGCCTGGACCTGCCCGACGACCTCGCGTGCGACGCTCACGGGCGCCGGACGCTCCGCCTGCTGGACGCGCGCTTCCGCACCGCCGCCGGGAAGCGAGGTCTGCACCGCGCGCTGCGGTCGGAAATCCTCGGTCAGCATGTTCGCCACGTTGTGGGCGGACACGGCGACCCGAACGCCGGCGCTCTGCATGCCGGACAAGGCGATTCCGAGGGAGTCCATGTCCGGCTCATCGTCGCGCGAGGACGGAATCTTCGACAGGAAGTGATCCCGCCCACCGGGTCGCGCAGCGGCTGCGAGCGCTCTTCCCACCCGCTGCGGGCCGCCTGCCGCCGCGCTGCCTCGACGCTCATTCGCGCGTAGCGTAGGCTCGCGCGGGACCGGATCGCCGTGCGATCCAGGAGGCTTCGATGTCCCCGACCCGACTCTGCACCGCCCTGGTCGCCACGACGCTCCTCGCCGTCGCCCTCGGCGGCTGCGCCGCGACGCCCCCCTCGCCGGACGACGAGGTGGCGCGGGCGACCGACCTCGCGACCCGCCTCGCGACGGGTGCACGTTCGGACGCCGAGAAGGCGCGGGATGCCGGGCGCCGACCCGCCGCCGTCCTCACCTTCCTCGGGATCGGGGAAGGGATGCACGTGCTCGACGTGCTCGCGTCCGGCGGGTACTACAGCGAGGTCCTCGCGGAGGCGGTCGGCCCGGAAGGCCGCGTCTACGCGCACAACGTCGAGTTCGTCCTGAAGATGCGGGACGGCGTGAACGACGCCGCCATGACGGCGCGCCTCGCCGGGGGCCGCCTGCCGAACGTCGTGCGTCTCGATGCGGAGTTCGATGCCCTGGGCCTCGAGCCGGCTCGTCTCGACGCCGCCCTCACCGCGCTCAACATCCACGACCTGATCGACGGGCGGGGCGAGGACGTCGCCCACGCGGTCCTGCTCGTGCTGCGCGACGCGCTGAAGCCCGGCGGGATCCTCGGCGTGATCGATCACGCGGGCCTCCCGGGCGAGGACGCGGCGAACGAGAAGCTCCATCGGATCGATGAAGCCCGTGTGGTTGCCGCGCTCGAGCGCGCGGGCTTCGTGATCGAGGCGACGAGCGACGTGCTTCGCAACCCGGACGACGACCGGACGCAGCTCGTCTTCGCCCCGGGCCTCCGCTGCACGACGGACCGATTCGTGATCCGGGCCCGCAAGCCCCAGGAAGGATGACCCCACCATGGCCGTGCGCATCGGCGTCGGGCTCGGACTCGGCGGCTTTCCCTTCGAGACGATCGACGATTTCCGACGCTGGCTCGACGTCTGCGAGGACTCCGCGATCGACTCCATCTGGCAGTCCGACCGGGTCGTGTCGCGCGATCCGGCCTTCGAGCCGATGACGCTGCTCTCGGTCATCGCCGGGGCCACCCGCCGGCTCAAGTTCGGCACCAACGCCGTCGTCCTGCCCTTCCGCGACCCCGTCACGTTCGCGCGGCAATGCGCGACCCTCGACACGCTCTCCGAAGGCCGCTTCTTCCCGACGGTCGGCGTCGGACGCGGCGACGCCCCGGAGTGGGAGGCCACGGGCCGGGATCCCGCCGGACGCGGGAAGAAGATGGACGAGGCGATCGAGGTGATGACGCGGCTCTGGAGCGGGGAGAACGTCGACTTCGAGGGCGAGCACCATTCGCTCAAGGGCGCGACGATCAGCCCCCGCCCCCGGCAGCAGCCGTTCCCGCTCTGGCTGGGGGGCGCCTCGAAGGCGGCGATCCGGCGGACCGCCCGCTACGGACACGGCTGGCTCGCGCCGCTCCAGACGCCGGAGGAAGCGGGCCGGACCGTCGCGGGCATCAAGGCCGAGTGCGAACGGATCGGGCGGCCGATCCCGGACGATCACTACGGGGCGACGATCCTCTTCCGGATCGGCGACGGCGCGGCGGACTCGCCGCTGGGCGCCGCGGCGGCGAAGTCGGACGACCCCGCCGCGGTCGCGCTCCGCGAGCGCGTCCAGAAGATGCAGGCGGTCGGCGACGCCGGGGTCTTCCTCGAGCGCGTACGGTCGTTCTGCGACAACGGGGTCACGAAGTTCATCGCGATCCCGATGGCGAACGATACGGAAGACATGATCGAGCAGTGCCGGCGCCTGGCGACGGAGGTCATTCCCGAGGTCTGACCTCGGACCGGAAGCGCCGCGGCCCGCGCGATCTTCAGAGGAGCGCGAGCACGTCCTCGGGCGGACGGCCGATCACCGCGCGATCGCCCCGCACGACGACCGGGCGCTCCATCAGGATCGGCGTCTTTGCCATCGCCGCCAGGATCTCCGCTTCCGGCGAGTCCTTCGAGAGCCCGGCCTCCTTGAACTCGGCCTGCCCCGTCCGCGTGTACTCGATCGCCGCGCGGCCGAGCCGCTGGCCGAGCTCGCGCAGCTCGTCCTCCGCGAGCGGGTCCTCGAGATAGCGCCGCGTCTCGAAGGAGGCGCCCTTCTCCTCGAGGAGGGCCAGGGTCGCCCGGCTCTTCGAACACTTCGGGTTGTGGAGGAGCAGGATCGTGTCGTCGCTCGGCAGGGCCATCGGGTTCGTTCCTCGTCCGCGGGTCGTGCAAGGCGCCCCGGACGCTTGCGCCCGGGGCGCGGCAAGCCTAGAGATTCCGGGCGGTCGAGGCGAGGTCCCCCACGCTCGACCGGGAGGAAACGATGTCCCTGCTGCGATTCCTGGGCCTCGGCAGCGACGCGGCCGGCCGGCGTGCCGAGCCCGCGAGCCTCGTCGAGCTCGGCGCCCGCCTCGAGTCGATGGAACCGACCGAGGCCCGTCTGGCGGCCGCCTTCGCCTACCTGCTGGCCCGCGTCGCCGGTGCCGACCTCCGGACCGAGGAGAGCGAGGAGGCGGCGATCGCCGAGCGCCTCTCGACTTTCGGCGGTCTCACGGAGGAGACGGCCGCCGTCCTCGCCGGGGCCGCGATCCACGTGACCGACGCCCACGGCGCGACCGACGACCACCTCGTCGCGCGGACGTTTCGAGACATGACTGGAGAGGACGAACGACTGCGCCTCCTGCGATGTCTCTATGCGGTCGCCGCCGCCGACGAGACCATCACGACCGTCGAGGACAACGAGATCTTCGAGATCGCGAGTGCGATCGGCGTTCGCCGGACGGACGTCGTCGCGATCCGGAGCGAGTGGAAGCAGTTCCTCGGCACCCTGAAGGCACTTCCGAGCGAGCGATGATCCGCTACGTTCCGCCGCTCTGAACGGCGGGGAGAGACGCACCATGGCAGCACGCAAGAAGACCGCGAAGAAGGCCACGAAGAAGAAGGCCGCGCGCAAGGCGAAGAAGACCACGGCGAAGCCGAAGAAGGCGGCCAAGAAGAAGGCCGCCAAGCGCGCCGCGAAGAAGAGTGCCAAGAAGGCGGCCAAGCGGGCCGCGAAGAAGAGCGCCAAGAAGGCGGCCAAGAAGAGCGCCAAGCGCGCGGCGAAGAAGGCCACCCGGAAGAAGGCGGCGAAGAAGAAGACCGCCAAGCCCGCCCCGGCGAAGCGCACGAAGAAGAAGGCCGCGAAGAAGCCGGCCCCGAAGAACGAGCCGGCGGCTTCCGGCGAGCTCGTGCGGACGCGCAACACCCTGGTGTCGTCGCGACTGCTCGGGACGGGCCCGTCGGCCGACGGCGAGTCCGCGTCCGGAGGCGTGAGCTACAGCAACCCCGCGCGAGCGGCGATGCTCAAGAAGCTCCTGCGCTGACGCGCTCGGCGATGCTCAAGAAGCTCCTGCGCTAGCGCGAGCGGCGATGCTCGAGAAGCCGCCCTCGCCAACGCGGGGCGGCTAGATCGGCCGCCGTTCGTTCAGGGCGGCCGTGTTCTCGAAGAGGAACCGATCGGCGACCTCTCCGGGAAGCGTCTGCGTCTCTTCCAGGATGTCGCGCGGGTCCGGCAGCCCCTCCATGTGGGGCCAGTCCGAGCCGAAGATCACTCTCTCGGGGCCCATCTTCTCGAGGACGTCGGCGAGATCGTCCTCCCAGAACGGGCTCATCCACACGCGGTCGCGGAGGAGCTCGACGGGCTCTTCCGCGAAGTGCCACGGGTTGCGGGCCGCCGCCTGCCTCAGGTTGTGGAAGAGGTCGCCGAGGAAGCTCGAGCCGTTCTCGATCGACGCGATCCGGACGTTCGGGAAGCGTTCGAAGAGCAGGTCGCAGCCGAGCGAGAAGAGGTAGTCGCTCGCGGCCCGGGCGAGGACGAGGTTCTTGACCGAGGGCCTTCGGCTCATGCCGATCGAGGCCCGGCCGAAGCCGTCGTTCGCGTAGCCGTTCGTCGAGTAGCCGGAGTTCCCCGTGTGGATCACCGCCGTGATCCCCGACTCGTTCACCCGGGACCAGAAGCCGTCGAAGACCGGGTCGCCCGGCGTCCGGTAGCCCTCCCGGGTGAGCACCGCCGCCGGCCGCATCACGAAGACGCGGGCGTCGTGACCGAGCGCCCACTCGAGCTCGCGCTCGGCGCGGGCCGGATCCGCGAGGGTGATGTAGGGCGCGGAGAAGATCCGATCCCGGAAGTTGAAGCCCCAATCGTCGAGCAGCCAGCGGTTGAAGGCCTCGAAGAGGGTCGCGACCGCGTCGATGTCCTCCTTGAGCGGCTCTTCGTAGAGGACGCCGAGGGTCGGGAAGAGCCAGGTGGCTTCGATGCCCTGCTCGTCCATCTTCGCGAGACGCGCCTCGGGGTCGCGGTAGTGCGCGGGCTGCGGCTCGAGGTTGCCCCGCATCTGGTCGCGCGCCGGAACGCCGGCGGGGTTGCCGCGGTAGTACTCGTGCAGCGAGCCCGCGGGACCGACCGGGTCGAAGAGCGGGTTCCCGACCGAGAGATCGACCTTGCCCCCGACGAGGTGGCGCTTCCGCCCGTCGACCTCCGCCCACTGGACGCAGCGGGCGCGCATGGCCGCCGGGACGTGGCGCGTGAACGCGTCCGGCGCCTCGTAGTAGTGGTTGTCGCAGTCGAAGATCCAGGGGGCGGCTTCCATGGCGATCGAGCATACCGGCGGCCCGGAGCACGAAAAAGCCCCGGTCGCACGTAGGCGGCCGGGGCTTCGTCGTTTCCGAGCGCGCTCCGCAGAGCGCTCTTTCTCAATCGTCGTCTTCGTCGACGATCTTCGACTCGTACTTCTTCTTGAGCTCGGCGGTCGTCTCGGCCGGGACCGCGGCGTACTTCTCGAACTCCATGGTGAACTCGGCCTTGCCCTGGGTCATCGACCGCAGGTCCGTCGCGTAGCCGAACATCTCGGAGAGCGGGACCTCCGCCTCGACCGTGGAGAATCCATCCTCCTCCGTCGAGCCGCTGACCTGGCCACGGCGCTGCATGATCGTCTTGAGGATCGCGCCCTGGAACTCGGACGGGCCTTCGACCGCGAGCTTCATGATCGGCTCGAGGATCTGGGGCTTCGCGCGACCGTAGAACTCGCGGAACGCGCCCCGGGCCGCCGCCTGGAACGCCATCTCCGAGGAGTCCACCGAGTGCGACTGACCATCGTTGATCTCGACCTTCACGCCGATCACCGGGAAGCCGATCAGGCGACCCTTGTCGAGCGAGGCCCGGAAGCCCTTCTCGACCGCCGGGATGTACTCCGTCGGAATCGCGCCGCCCTTGATCGAGTTGACGAACTGGAAGTCCTTGTCTCCCTCGTCGTCCTCCGCGATCGGGGTCACGATGCCCGCGACCTTGCCGTACTGACCGGAGCCACCCGACTGCTTCTTGTGCGTGTAGGAGAACTCGGTCGGCTGCGTGATCGTCTCGCGGTAGGCGACCTGGGGCGCACCGGTCTCGACCTCGCAGTTGTACTCGCGCTTCATGCGCTCGACGTAGACCTCGAGGTGGAGCTCGCCCATGCCCGAGATGACCGTCTCGTTCGACTCGGGATCGACCTCGGTCCGGAACGTCGGATCCTCACGGACGAAGCGGCCGAGCGCCTTGCCCATGTTGTCGGTCGACTTCTGGTCGACCGGCTTGATCGAGAGCGAGATCACGGGCTCCGGGATGTGCATCGACGTCATGGCGACGTTGATGGTGCCGTCGGTGAACGTGTCACCCGAGGCGCAGTCGACGCCGAAGAGCGCGACGATGTCGCCCGCGTTCGTGTCGTCGATGTCCTGCATCTCGTCCGAGTGCATCCGGATCAGGCGTCCGACCTTCACCTTCTTGCCCGTCCGCATGTTGTAGACGGTGTCGCCCTTCTTGAGCGTCCCCTGGTACACGCGGATGTAGGTGAGCTGGCCGTAGCGTCCGTCCTCGAGCTTGAACGCCAGCATGACGAGCGGCTTGTCGTCGTCGATGTGGACCTCGACCTCGGCCTCGTCGTTGTCGAGGTCGACGGCCATGTTCGTGACCTCGGTCGGGTTCGGCAGGTACGCGTTGACCGCATCGAGGAGCTTCTGGACGCCCTTGTTCTTGTAGGCGGAGCCGAGGAAGACCGGCGTGAGGTCGAGGGAGAGCACGCCCGCGCGGACCGCCGCGTGGACCGTCTCTTCCTTCACGTCCTCTTCGAGCATCTCTTCCATCAGCTCTTCGGAGAACATGGAGACGGCGTCGAGCATCGTCTCGCGGTACTCCGCGGCCTGATCCTGGAGGTTCTCCGGGATCTCCTCCTCGCGGATGTTCTCGCCGTTGTCGCCGTCGAAGTAGTACGCCTTCATCGTGATCAGATCGACGACGCCCTGGAGGTCGTTCTCGAGGCCGATCGGGATCTGACACAGGACGGCGTTGTGGCCGAGCTTGTCGCGCAGCTGTCCGGTGACCTTGAACGGGTCGGCGCCGGAGCGGTCGAGCTTGTTGATGAAGGCGATGCGCGGGACGTTGTACCGCTTCATCTGGCGGTCGACGGTCATCGACTGCGACTGCACGCCGGAGACGCCGCACAGGATCAGGATCGCGCCGTCGAGCACGCGGAGCGAACGCTCGACCTCGACCGTGAAGTCGACGTGGCCGGGCGTGTCGATGATGTTGATCTGGTTGCCCTTCCACTCGCAGTAGGTCGCGGCGGAGGCGATCGTGATGCCGCGCTCGCGCTCGAGCTCCATCGAGTCCATGGTCGCGCCGACTTCGTCCTTGCCGCGGACCTCGTGGATCGCGTGGATCTTGCCGGTGTAGAAGAGGATGCGCTCGGTCAGGGTCGTCTTCCCCGAGTCGATGTGCGCGCTGATGCCGATGTTTCGGACCTTGTCGATGTCGCCGAGCATGGTGTCTTCCTTCGAGGCGCAAACGTCGCGCCCAACTCCGGGCTTGCTGCCCTGTACTCCGCCCTCGTCGCGTGGCGGTGGAAATCTTCCGCTGTCTTCAGGTGACCCGGGCGCCCCGCCGCGTGATGGGACGGGGGCCCCGCTGCCGGTCTCTTGCCGACTCGCTGCGCCTACCGCGTGCCCTCTTACGACCAACCCGCGATCGTGCTTGAGGCCCAGCGCCCCGCCCCGGTGTGGAAGACACCAGGCCGCGAGATCAAGGGCACCCGCCGCCGGAGGAGATCCGACGCGATCGGGTTCGAGACTGGATTGGATCTGGCCAGCAGCCAGTGCGGGGTCCACGGGAATCAGCGAGACGGGGGGACCTGTTGGGCGCGCAAATTAGCGGACCTAGAAGGAAAATCGAGCCCCAGCGCCGGTGACGATCTCGCGACGAGGCTCTGCCCCGAGGGGAACCCCCGAGCCGCCCACAGCGCACGCCTCGCGGCCCCGAGGGCACTCTCAGGCGAGGACGTCGCCCGCGGAGAGCCCGGATTCCGCCGCCGTGACCTTCCCGGCCGCCCCCCGGACCTTCTGGATCCGGAGCGAGCCTCCCTTCACCGCCAGCACGAGACCGTCGTCGCCGACGGAGAGCACGGTGCCCGGGGCCTCGCCGGCCTCGGAACGCGACTCGACCGAGGCCCCGAACAGCCGGAGCGGGGCCCCCGCGTGCTCGAGCCAGGCGCCCGGACTCGGGTCGCAGCCGCGGATCCGCTGCTCGACCCGCGCCAGGTCCCATCCGAGGTCGATCCGCGCGACCGCGTCGTCGACGAGCCCCTGATGGCTCGCGCCTTCCTCGACCTGGGGCGTGAGCGTCGCGGTCCCGGCGGCGATCGCGTCGACCACCTCGACCATCCCGTCGACGCCCATCGGATAGAGCTTGTCGAAGTAGAGGCTCGCCATCGTGTCCGTCGGCTCGATCGGGACGCCGCGCTTCTGGAGGTAGAGCGGGCCGGTGTCGACGCCCTCGTCGGGCTGGAAGATCGAGATGCCGGACTCGGTCGCGCCCTCGAAGATCTGCCAGGAGAGCGCGGCGCCGCCGCGGAACGCGGGCAGGATCGAGGGGTGGAAGCAGACGGATCCGTGCTTCGGCGCGTCGGTGATCTCCGGCGGGAGGAGCACCGTCGTGAAAGGCATGACATTCAGGTCGGCGCCGAGCGCGAGGTACTCGTCGACCCGCTCCGGGATCGCTTCGCCCTTGCGCCGATAGCCCTTGTAGCGGAAGAGCGGCCAGCCGTTCTCTTCGGCCGCGGCGGCGAGCGGATCCGGCCGTCCTCCTCCGTCCGGCGGGACGTGGACGCCCACGATCTCGTGGCCAGCCTCCGCCAGACGGGTCGTCACGTCGCGCCCGAAGGGCGCCTGTCCGAAGATCGCGAGTTTGAGCGGCATGGCGACGACGGTACCACGCGCCGGGCGCCGCGGGACGCCCGCTCGGGGCCCCACCGCCTGGGGCCTGGGTCAGAAGACCGGCCCCGGAAGGGCGAAGTCCGCCCGTTCCCAGACCGAGACCCGCTCGGCCTCGGCCGCCCGTGCGTCGTCCGCCCTGCCCTGCGCCTCGAGGCTCGTGACCAGTCCGGCGAGGGACCAGCCGTTGCGCGGCGTCTTCGTGAGCTCCTTGCGGAAGACCGCCTCCGCTTCGTCGTGACGGCCGCTCTCGAGCAGCGCGTTCCCGAGCGCCTCGCGCGTCGGGAAGTACCAGGGCGGCGGCTCGGTGTAGGGCAGCGCGTCCTGGAGCGAGACGGCCTGCTCGAGCAGCGGGACCGCCGCCGACCAGTTCCCCGCCTCGCCCTCGATCCGGGCCGCCAGGATCTTCGACCCGATCGTGAGGAGCTGCGAGGGCGTCGAGCCCGAGGCGAAGGTGAGCCCCTTCAGGTCCTCGGCCTCGGCCAGGGCCTCGACCTCCGCGAGCTCCGCCCGGGCGTTCACGACCGCACCGGTCGCTGCGCTCGCCATGCCCCGGACGTAGTGCCACGCGCCGGTCGCATAACGCCACTCCTCGCGCGGACGAGGCACCTCGAGGATCTCGGCCCAGCGCCCGAAGCGCGCGAGGGCGTAGAGCTCCATCGGGACGAACTCCTCGACGATCGGAACGGTCGCCACCATCTCCGGCGTCATGTTCGCGGAGAGCTTCTTCGCCGCCGCGATCGAAACGGCGCTCCGCCCCTCGAAGGCGGCCGAGGCGTAGAGGAAGTGGACGTTGTGCGGGTAGTAGGACGCCGGGTAGAAACCCTGGGCGCGACACTGCGTGATGTAGGACTCGTCGGCGGCCGCCGCCTTCTCGTTCGCCGCCGAAGCGTCGGCGTAGCGGCCGATCCGCAGGTAGATGTGGGACGGCATGTGGACGAGATGCCCGGCCCCCGGCGAGAGGGGGCCCAGGGTATCCGCTGCCCGCTCGCCGCGCGTCGCCGTATTCGAGGGCTCGACCGCGTGGATGTAGAGGTGGAGCGCGCCGAGGTGCTCGGGGTCCCGGGCCATGACCGCCTCGAGGGTCCCGACGACCTCGTCGGTCGCGGGCTTCGGCGTATCCGGATCCTCGTAGTAGTCCCACGGCATCGTGTCCATCAACGCCTCCGCGAAGAGCGTCTGGACGTCGGTGTCGCCCGGGAAGCGCGCGGCCACGTCGCGCATCGCGTTCGCGTAGGCGAGGTCGAGTCCGCTGCGATCCGCCGGTGCCGTCTCCGCATAACGCGTCGCGAGGGCCTCGATCAGCGCGGCTTCGACGGGTGCGGCACCGTCCTTCAGCGCGAGCGCCCGTTGGAGCGCGTCCCACGCGACTGGCGCATCCGCGGGATCCATCGGCTTGTTGATGTTCGGCCCGAGGACGAGCGCCTCACCCCAGGCGCAGATCGCGCAGGTCGGATCCTGGGCGGAGGCTTCCTTGAACGAGCGGTGCGCCTCGGCGTGGTTGAAGCCGTAGGCGAGCACGAGTCCCTGCGTGAAGTACCGCGGCGCGAGCCCCGAAGCCTCGATCGGCCGATCGAAGTCGCCGAGGTCGTTGAAGAGGGGCGCCCCGGCGCCGTCCGGAACGACCCGGCGCGGCACCCTCGTGTGCGCGTGGTCCTTGCCGCCGTGGCCGTGCCCCTCGCCGTCGGCGTGGCGCTCTCCATGGTGGGGACATTCGCCGTCTCCGTGGCGCTTCCCGTGGTGCGGGCACTCGCCGTCGCCGTGGTGCTCCTTGTCATGCGGGCACTCGCCGCTCCCGCGGTGCGGGCAGGCACAGCCCTCGGGATCCCCGTCGAGCGTGCATTGGGCGTGCTCGCCGTGCCCTTCGTGATCGCCGGGACCGTGCGGCCCGTGCGCGGGCTCTCCCGCGCAGGCGAGCGCGAGCAGCGCGATGCCCAGCATCCATCCGGTCCAGTGTCCCCGTGTCATCGCAGCCGCCCTCCTCGCCCTCGGGATCGATGGGTCGTGGAAGGCTGCGCCTCTTCGGAGCCCCCTGCAACCGAGGCACCCCGCCCCCGGGCTGCGCCCCGCGAATCGCCGGCACACCATCGGCAATCGAGCGGCGCAGAGGGCACTCGCCCCGGGAATTTCCTTCGGCGACGGGAGGACCTTCCGATGTCTCCCTTCATGACGAGCCCCGAGCCCCCTGCCCGACGTGGCGCGCGCCTACGGCTTCCGCTGATCCTGGCGGGCGCCGCGGTCCTCCTCTGCCCGCTCCTCGCAGCGCCGCCCGCCGAGGCGCAAACGGCCGTGCGCCGCGGCGCGGGCTCGATGGAGCGGGGAGCAGGGGCGGTCGCGCGGGGCGGGGGCGCCCGACGCGGGAGCGACCTCGGCAGCCGCAAGACCGGCGGCGCGGCGGGAACGCGATCCGCCGTCACGACTTCCCGACCGACGTTCCGCTCGCCCGGGAGCGACGCTGCCCCGCCCGCCGAGTCGACTGCGGCGGCCGAGCAGACGAGTGCGAACGCGAATGGCGTCGCCGAGGACGCCCTGACTCCGAACGAGACGGAAGAGGAAGCCGCCGAGGCGCCCGTGGACTTCGGCGCACGCACCCTCGGCAAGGCGTGCATGTACGGCACGCGCGGCGAGGTGATCTTCCGACCGCGAGGAGCAACGTGTCGCGGCGACCGGAGCCCCTCCCCGGCCCGTCCGAACGCCGCGCGCCCCCGACCAGACGCGACGCGGCCGTCGGCCGTTCCGGCGGCCCCCGCTGCCCGAAGCGACGCTCGCCGGCCCGCCGCCGATCGCGCCGCCCCTCGACGCGCCCCCGCCGAACCGCAGAAGGCGCGCGGCTCCTGCATCTTCGGGGGCGACGGTCGCGTCGTCTACGCGCCAGCCGGCGTGGACTGCCGGCGTTAGTCCGGTCGTCGCCCGCTAGATCTCGACCGTCGTGCGGTCGCCGATCTTCCCCGACGCCGACGCCGGCGAGCCGATCGCGAGGGAATGCGGCGCAATCGACTTCGAGACGAGCGAACGCGCCCCGACGACGGACTGCTCCCCGATCTCGACCCCGCGGAGCACCGTCACGTCGGACGCGATCCAGCAGTGGTCGCCGATCGTGACCGGCTCGACCCGCTCCGGCGTGTCGGCATCGAGATCGTGTTGATCCGCGTCGAAGACCCGCGACCCGGTCCCGATCCAGACGCGATCGCCGATCGTGAGCGACTGCTTGGCGCTCAGGTGGCAGCCGTTCAGGAAGCCTTCCCGGCCGATCGTGATCCGCGCGCCCGGGAAGGCGAAGATGATCACCGGCTCGAGGTCCGAGCGGAGCCACGTATCCGCCCCGATCTCGACGCTCGCCCCCTCGGCGACGGAGATGTGGACACCGCGGGAGAGCCGCTCGGTATAGACGCGGGGACCGATCACGAGGCGGCCGCCCGGGGCCAGCGCGAAGTGCGAGGACACGAAGTTCGTGCTCGCGTCCGGGGCCATCTCGAGGCCCGGATGGCTGCGCCTTCTCGCGTGGAGGCGCAGCCGGTCGACGGCCTGAATCGTCTTCAGTCGCGCGCGGGTCGCGAAGCTGGCCATCGCGCGCGGCGCGTCCGCTGCGCGGGCCTACTGGCCGGGCGCGGACTGGCCTTCCTTGAGACGGAAGGTGATGAAGCCGTGGGTCGGGTCGTAGGGCGAGAGGCCGACGGTCACGCGGTCGCCCGGGATCACGCGAATCCGGAACCGGCGCATGCGGCCCGAGAGCTGGGCCGTCACCACCTGGCCGTTCTCGAGCGTGATCTGATAGCGACCGCCGCCCAGGATCTTGTCGACGCTTCCGGTCGCTTGAATCAGGTCATCACGTGCCAAATCGGGTCGGTCCTTCTTCTATCTACATACGACGCACCGCGGGCCGGGGTCCGGGTCTCGGAGAGCGCGCAGGCTAGCACGAGGGTTCGGGAGCGGCGAATCCCCCAGAAAATCGGGGATTTGCGATGAATCCGGCCCTGCCCCGCGTACCAAAACGGGCAGTTGCTGCTAGCCTCTCGCGCCCGCGGAGAGGTGGCGGAGCTCGGTTGAACGTGCCTGACTCGAAATCAGGTGTACTCGCAAGGGTACCGTGGGTTCGAATCCCACCCTCTCCGCCATATGCGCCGCAGGCGCTCCGCCATTGACGCCGCAGGCGCTCCGCCATTGACGCCGCAGGCGCTCCGCCATTGACGCCGCAGGCGCTCCGCCATTGACGCCGCAGGCGCTCCGCCATTGACGCCGCAG
>Ga0180436_10000268_pt1 | contig 55291 bp, 51 predicted proteins | sample SS_ome_2_FD_132434 | JGI IMG/M metagenome (GOLD analysis project Ga0180436, IMG submission 132434) | Hypersaline lake sediment archaeal communities from the Salton Sea, California, USA - SS_3_S_2 metaG | ecosystem: Environmental > Aquatic > Non-marine Saline and Alkaline > Hypersaline >...
GCTCGTGGCGCGGCACGCACCGCAGGCGCCGTGGCCGCCGCGCGAGTGGTCGTGCCGCGAGCTCGGTCTCGTCGCCGCGGCGCGTTCCGGCGCACTGGCGCGCGCGCGGGCCGAACTCGCCGCACGCGAGGCCGAGCGCGCAGTGGCCGGCCAACGGCCCAACCCGCGCGTCAGTGTCGGTGTCAGCTACAACTCCGACCAGGATCCCGGCGATGACAACCATTACGGGATCGGGCCGGGTTTCGATTACCTGTGGAGCCCGGTCGATCGGCGGCGCATCCGCGTCGGCCAGGCCGACGCGCGCATCGTCGCGGCACGCAGCGCGCTGCTCGAGGCGGCCTGGGCGGCCCGCGACCGCGCCTGCCGGGCGGCCACGGCACTCGCCGCCGCGCGTGACGCCGACCGTGCACGCGAGGCGCAGGTGGCGCTGCTCGACGAGGCCGTCGCGCTGGCCGAGACGCGGGCCCGCGCCGGCCTCGCCGATGCCTTCGAATGGCAGTCACTGCGGCTCGAGGCCAACGGTGCCCGGCTCGATCGTCTCGATCGGCTCGCCCGTGTCACGATCAGCGGCGCCGAGCTGGCCGCTGCGCTCGCGCTGGCGCCCGCCGCACTCGGCGACGTGCATCTCGCGGCGCGCACGGATCCCGGCGCGTGGCCGTCGGCGCCCGCGATCCAGACCCACGCGCTCAGCCATCACCCGCGCATGCTGACGGCGCTGGCGGCCTACGACGAGGCCGAGCGCGATCTCGAGCTCGCCATCGCCGCGCAGTACCCGGACATCGAACTTTCGCCGGGCTATTTCTTCGACCAGGGCGATCACCTGTGGTCGCTGGTCGGCGGCATCGTCGTGCCGTTGTTCGCGACCCAGAAAGCGGCCATCGCCGCCGCGGCCGCGCGCCGCGACGCTGCGCGGGCGGCGGTCGAGCAGGTGCAGGGCGAGCTGGTCGCCGGTGTCGAGCAGGCGTACGCGGCGTGGCAGGCGCAGCGTACGCTGCGCGCCGCGCTCGCGCAGACCGCGGCGGCGGTCGAGGACAGTATCGAGGCGATCGCGCGCCAGCAGGCCGACGGCCTCGGCGATGGCCTGATGCTGAAGCGCGCCGAGCTGCAGCGCGCGCAGGTCGCGTTGCGGGCGGTCGAGGTGGAGGCGGGCTATCGGCGAGCGCTGCTCGCGCTCGAGCGTGCCGCCGCGCTGCCGTTCGACGGCGGCAGCTTTGCGGATTATCTGCACGCCCTCTACCACGAAGGCGCGCGCATGGCGGAGGAGGTTCGATGAATCGCGCGATATTGTTGCTGCTCGGCGTCACCGGCGGCTTCCTGTTGGCGCTGGGCGCGATCCGCATGGGCCTGCTCGACGACGCCGGCGTGGCGGCGCCGGGCGCTGATGGGCGCCGCGCCGCGGCTGACGAACGGCTGCACGACGGTGCTCGCGACGATGGGGATGAGGACGGTGGCGACGGGGACGATGGCGACGACGATGACGTGCCGGAGCGCGTCGTGGCCGTCGCCGGGCGGCGCTACGTGCGTCTGGAGGCGGACGAGCAGGCACTCGCCGGCGTTGTCAGCGAGCGCCTGGCGGCGATGACTACGAGCCCCGAACGGCAGGTCGTGGGTATCGTTGCCGACGACCTCGTGCTCGCCGCGCAGCAGGCGGCGCTGGCGCGGGCGCGCGAACGTCGCGCCGCCCAGGCGGCAACCCTCGCCGTGGTGCGCGAACGGCTCGCCGGACTGCGCGCATTGGGCGACCGCGGCCAGCTCGGTGCGGCACGCGAGATCGCCGAGCTGGAGCTCGCCGTCCGGCGCGAGCACGAGCGGACGCTGCAACTCGACGAGCGCGTCGCGCAGGCCGAGCAGGCGCTGCTCACGCAATGGGGTGGGGACCTCGTCCGGCAGACCACCGCGGGCAGCGCGCTGGCAACGGCGCTCGCGGCTGGCGAGACGGCGCTGGTGACGTTCGCGCTCGCGGCCGGCGGCGAGCCGCCGCCCGAGGTGCATGTCGGTGTCGATGGCGTGCGCGAACAGGCGCAAGCCGCGCGGGTCGTCGCCGCCGCGCAGGCCGTGCTCGCCGGCAGCAATCGCGCTACCTGGCATGCGGTGGTCGAGGCGCCGGGGCTGCGCCACGGCATGCCTGTCGACGTCTGGGTCCCGCGCGCGCACGAAGCGCTCACGGGCGCCCTGCTGCCGGACGACGCGGTGGTCTGGCACGGGGGGCGGCGCTGGTACTTCGTCGCGCGCGACGCGGCGCTGTTCGAACGCGTCGCACTGCCGGCGCAGCCGCCGGGCCTGTCCGCGGCCTTCCTGCCGGCGTCGCAGGCCGAAGACGTACGCGTGGTCACGCGCGGTGCGCAGACCCTGCTCGCCGAGGAGTTCCGCGGCGCGATACCCGACGAGGACGACGACTGAGCCGGCGCAGGCGCTGCGGCCCGGTTCCCGTTCGACGTCATGCTCAGCCAGCTCGTCCGTTTTTCGATCGAACGCCGCGCGGTCGTGCTGACGCTGGCGGTGGCGCTGATCGCCTACGGCCTGGTGCGCCTCGGCGACGCCGGGCTCGACATCTTCCCCGAGTTCGCGCCCAAGCTGGTCGTGGTGCAGACCGAGGCGCCGGGCTTCACTGCCGAGCAGGTCGAGGCACGCGTGACGCAACCGTTGGAGGCCGCGCTCGGCGGCCTCGTCGACCTCGCCTACGTGAGCTCGGAGTCCATTCAGGGCCTGTCCATCGTCACCCTGGTGTTCGACGAGCACAGCGACACCTACCGCAACCGCGCCCAGGTCGCCGAGCGCCTCGCCGGCGCACGCGCGCGCCTGCCGGCCGCGGCGCACGAGCCGGTGATTGCGCCGCTCGCATCGTCGTCGGCGACCGTGCGCACCATCGGCCTGACAGTGAGCGACGACGACCTCATGCGTTTGCGCGACATCACCGAGACGGTCGTCGTGCCGCGGCTGCTCGGCGTCGCCGGTGTCGCCGACGTCAACGTCTTCGGCGGCATCGAACGCGCGCTGGTCGTCGCCCCCGACGTCCACGCGCTCGCCCGCCACCGGCTCGGCCTCGACGAACTCGCTGCGGCGGTGCGCCGCGCCGCGGCGCGGCCGGGGCTCGGCATCGTCGAAAGCGCAATCCAGCAGATCGCGATCACGGCAAGCGGCGATGAGCTCGATCCGCGGCGTCTCGGCCGCGCCATCGTGCGTGCACGCGGGCTCGAGCGGGTCCACGTCGACGACGTCGCCAGCGTCTCGTGGGACGGCCTGCCGCGTATCAGCGCGGCGCAGATCATGGGGCGTCCGGCGGTGGTGATGATGGTCATCGGCCAGCTCGGCGCCAACACCCTCACCGTCTCCAATGCGCTCGAGCAGGCGCTCGCCGATCTCGCGCCGGTGCTCGCGCAGCAGGACGTGACCCTGCACGGCGAGCTGTTCGTACCGGCGCGTTACATCACGACCGCGATCGGCGAGATCGCGCGCCACCTGCTGGTCGGCGGCACGCTCGTCCTGCTGGTGTTGCTGATTGGCCTGTACGACTGGCGCACGGCGCTGATCTCGGCCCTCGCCATCCCGCTGTCGCTGCTCGCCGCGGTGGTCGTGCTGGTCGAGAGCGGGGTCAATCTCAACGTGCTCGTGATCGGCGGGCTGGCCATCGCGCTCGGCGAAGTCGTCGACGATGCCATCATCGACACCGAGAACATCTATCGCCGCCTGCGCACCGCGCGCCCCGGCACCTCGTTCGAGGAGGTCGCGCTGTCCGCCTCGCTGGAAGTGCGCGGCTCGGTGGTCTACGCGACGTTCATCGTCGCCCTGGTGTTCGTGCCGCTGCTGCTGCTCGGCGGCGTCAGCGGGCGCCTGTTCGCGCCGCTCGGGCTGGCCTACATCCTCGCCGTCATCGCCTCGTTGGTGGTCGCGGTCACGGTGACGCCGGCGCTGTGCGTGGCCCTGCTCGCCGGCCGCACCGGGCAGCGCGCCGAGGCGCCGGTGTTCCGTGCAATCAACCCGTGGTACGCACGCGCGGTGGCCGTGTTGGCGCGGCGACCCGGACTGGCGCTGGCGGCGAGCGCGGCCTGCGCCCTGGCCGTAGTCGCGATCATGCCGGGTTTCGGCGCGCGCTTCCTGCCGGACCTGCGCGAGGGCCACTTCATCGTGCACACGACGGCCCTGCCCGGAACCTCGCTCGACGAGTCGCTGCGCATGGGCGGCAACGTCACGCGGGCCTTTCTCGCCATCGACGGGGTGCGCTCGGTGTCGCAGTGGGCCGGGCGCGCCGAGCGCGGGGCCGATACCTACGGCAGTCATTACAGCGAGTACGAGGTCGCGCTCGAGCCGATGAGCGGGCCGCGCCAGCAGGCCGTGCTGGAAGCCTTGCGCGGCGTGCTGGCCGCGCATGCCGGCTGGAGTTTCGAGGCCAATACCTTTCTCACCGAACGCATCGACGAGACCATCTCCGGCTACACCGCGCCGGTGGTGGTCAACCTGTTCGGGCGCGACCTCGATGCGCTCGATCGCACCGGCGCGGAGATCGCGGCACTCGCCGCGCGCGTGCCGGGTGCGCGCAACGTGCGCCTGCGCGCCGCGCACACCACGCCCAACGTGACCATCGCGCTCGACGCCGCGCGCCTCGCGCGGCACGGCGTGAGCGCGGCCGAAGCGCTGGCCGCCGTCGAAACGGCTTATGCCGGCCACGACGTGGGCGAGATCCACCGTGGTAATCGTCGCGTGCCGGTGACCCTGATGCTGCCGGCGGCGACGCGCGCTAGGGTCGAGGCGCTGGCCGGGCTGGTGGTCGCCCGGCGCGCTGCGGCGGCGGTGACGCTCGGCGAGGTCGCTACCATCCGCCAGACAGCGGGGCGCTACAACGTGCTGCATCGCGACGGTCAGCGCCTGCAGGTGGTGACGGCCGAGGTCGCCGGGCGCGACCTCGGGGGCTTCCTCGAGGAGCTCCGCGACCGCGTGCTCGACGAGATCGCATTCGGCGAGGGCATGCACGCGGAGTTCACCGGTGCGGCGGTCGAGCAGGCGAGCGCGCGGCGCGAACTGGTGCTGCACGCGCTGGTCTGCACGGTCGGCGTGCTGCTGTTGATCCTGATGGCGGTCGGGCGCCTGCGTTACCTCGTGCTGATCCTGTTCAACCTGCCGTTCTCGCTGCTCGGCGGCGTGCTCGCAGTGATGCTGGGCGGCGGCGTGGTGTCGGTCGGCTCGATCGTCGGCTTCGTGACGCTGTTCGGCATCACCGTGCGCAACTCCATCATGCTCGTCTCGCACTACGATCACCTGGTGCGCGTCGAAGGCGCGCCGTGGAACCTGCAGACGGTGCTGCGCGGCGCGCGCGAACGGCTGCCGGCAATCCTCATGACGGCGCTGGTAACCGCGCTGGCGATGTTGCCGCTGACCATCGACAGCGACAACCCGGGGCGCGAGATCATGGGACCGATGGCCGCCATCATCGTCGGCGGTCTGGTCTCCTCGACGCTGCTCAACCTGCTCGTGATGCCGGCGCTGCTGCACCGGTACGGGCGTTTCGCCGCGCGCACGGGGGATTGATGTCCACCCGCGCCGAAATCGCGTATCGTGCCGGCTCCGCCTGCCGTCCGTTCCGCCCATGAAGACCGCGTCGATCGATTCCGGATACGCCTGGCTGCGCCTCGCGACCTGCCTCGCGCTGACCACCGTCGGCGGCGCCGGCATGTTCGTGGTGGTGGTGGCGATGCCGGCCTTCCAGCTCGATCTCGGCATCACCCGCGCCGGCGCCTCGGTGCCCTATACGATGGTGATGGCGGGCTTCGGCATTGGCGGCATCGTCGCCGGACGCCTGGTCGATCGCTTCGGTGTCGTGCTGCCACTGGCTGTCTCGGCCGTGGCGCTCGGCCTGTCCTACGCGCAGGCGGGACTCAGCGAGAGCATGCTGGCGTTCAATCTCGCGCACGTGCAGATCGGCTGCTTCGGCTGCGCGATCGTGTTCGCGCCCCTCATCGCCGACATCTCCAAGTGGTTCACGCGCAGGCGCGGCCTGGCCGTCGCCATCTGCGCCTGCGGTAACTACGTGGCCGGCGCGCTGTGGCCACCGGTGATGGTCGACATGATGGCCGAGAGCGGCTGGCGCGAGACCTATATCACGATCGGCATGGTGAGTACGGGCATCATGCTGCCCTTGTTGCTGCTGCTCAGGCGTCGCCCGGTCGGCGATAATCGCATCACCGGCAGCGGCGGCAGCGCCGGCACGCCGGCCACGCTCGGCCTGACGCCCAACGGTCTGCTCGGGCTGCTGTGCGTGGCCGGGCTCGGCTGCTGCATGGCGATGGCGATGCCACAGGTACACCTGGTCTCGCTGTGCGGGGATCGCGGCTACGGCGCGGCGCGTGGCGCGGAGATGCTCTCGCTGATGCTCGGCTGCGGTATCGTCTCCCGCCTCGCGTTCGGCTTCGTCTCCGACCGTCTCGGCGGCCTGCGCACCATTCTCATCAGTTCAGCGGCCCAGGGCATCGCGCTGGTGTTGTTCCTGCCGGCCGACACGCTGACTTCGCTGTACCTGGTCTCGGCCCTGTTCGGCCTGTTCCAGGGCGGCATCGTGCCCTGTTATGCGCTCATCGTGCGCGAGTTCTTCCCGGAGTCCGAGGCCGCCAGCCGGCTCAGCCAGATCATCCTCGCGACACTCGCCGGCATGGCGCTCGGCGGCTGGACGTCGGGAGCGATCTTCGACTGGACCGGGTCCTACACGGTGGCCTTCGTGCACGGTATCGGCTGGAACCTGGTCAACCTGTCGGTGGTGCTGTTCCTGCTCACGCGCGCGCGCGCCGCGCAGCGCGGCGAGGGCTTGCCCGACGCGGCCTGAGCGAGCGGCCGGTGGCACGGACGCGTACAATGCGCGCTCGCCAGCACCCGGTCCGCCGCGGCGGTGATATGCCCCCTTCCGCCGCCGCCCGACCGCCAGTACAGGATCCCGTTCGTCGATGAAGCCTCAATTCGGGCTCGGCCTCGCCGCGGCCCTCTTTGCCACCATGACCTGGGGCGTGCAGTTACCGCTGGCCAAGGATGCTTTCGGCGCCGTCGACCCCTTCCACATCACGGCCACGCGCTACCTCGTCGCGGCGCTGTGCCTGGCGGTCGTGCTGGTGGTGCGCGAGGGCTGGGGCGCGCTGAGCTATCGCGGTCACGGCTGGATCGCCGCTGCGCTCGGCGTCGTCGGCATCTGCGGTTCGCCGTTGCTGACCTTCATCGGCATGTCGATGTCGCGCGCCGAGCACGCCGTCGTCATCGTCACCATGCAGCCGATGATCGCGGCCCTGGTGCTGTGGATCCTGCGCGGGCTGCGCCCGGCGCCGGTCACGGTGGCCTGCATCCTGGCCGCCTTCACCGGCGTGCTGCTGGTCGTGACCAAGGGCAGCCTGACGCTGGTGGAGTCTCCGCGCGCACTGCTCGGCGATCTCATCGTCCTGGTTGGCGCGGTGTGCTGGGTTGCCTACACGATGGGGCTGGGACGCCTGTCCGGCTGGTCGGTATGGCGTATCACCGTGCTGACCATGTTGCCGGGCGCCATCATGACTTCGCTGATCACCGCGGGCCTGGTCGGGCTGGGCGTGCTTACCGTGCCGGGGCCGGCAGCCGTTGCCAGCGTCGCCTGGGAACTCGCCTACCTGACCTTCGTCGGCGTACTTGCGGCGATGCTGGCGTGGAACTTCGGTACGCGGCGTATCGGCGCCTTGAACGCCACGCTGTTCATCAATTGCATGCCGGTGGTGACCTTTGTCTACCGCGCGCTGCAGGGACGCAGCTTCGCCGCGGTCGAGATCGCCGGTGCCGCGCTGGTGGTCGCCGCGCTCATCGCCAACAACCTGTACCTGCGCGCGCAGCGGCACGTCTGAGCCCGACAGGCGGCTGGCGCTTCGCGCTCAGCGCGCGTCCAGCGCGGCGCGGATCGCGGCGCCCGTGCTGGCGATCTCCTCGCGCGGCGGTGGTGTGTAGTAACCATCCGGAAGCTTCCAGCGGAAGCCGTCGTCGGCGTGCCGCGGGAATACGTGCAGGTGCAGGTGGAACACCGTCTGGCCGGCGGCCGCACCGTCGGCGAGGAACAGGTTGATACCTTCGCAGGCGAGATCGGTGTGGCGGATCGCGGCGCCGATGCGCTGGGCGACGGCGAACATGCGCTCGCCGGTGGCTGGCGGCAGCTCGGCGAGCGTGGCCGCCTTGACCAGCGGTACGACCAGCGTGTGGCCAGACGTGATGGGCTGGATGTCCATGAACGCGGCGACGAGCTCGTCGCGGTAGACGAACGTCGCCGGCAGCTCGCCGGCCAGGATCTTCTCGAATACGGTGTGCGGATCGAAGCCGCCCCGCTGGACGGCGTTGCGTCCTTCCTCGCCCTGCATGGGCTACCTCCTGTCGAGTCGATGGACGAATTCTCGCGCCGGCTCGCCCTTGACCTCGGCGCTCGCTTCGGCGAGCGTCTCGACCTGCCAGTCGCCGCCGAACAGCGCATCGATTTCGTCTGCCGGTACGACGAACGGGGGCGGTCGAATCGTGCGTTCGTCGTAGGCGACCGTGATCAGCAGCATGCGGGTGCCGGGGCCGGCCAGTGTCGCGAGGTGCGCGGCGTAGGCGCGCCGTTGCCCCGGCGTCAACGCGATCAGCGCGGCGCGGTCATAGATCGCGTCGACCGGCCCGAGCTCGGCGGCATCGAGGGCGAAGAAATCACCGTGGTAGAGGGTGTAGGGCGCGGCGCGGTGACGGGTCAGGGTGCGGCGTTCGTCGGCCCGTGCGTTGAGGCCGCGCTCGGCGAAGAAGTCGCCCACGGCGACGCCGGCGAGCTCGACGCCGACGACTTCGCAGCCGGCTTCGGCCAGCCAGCACAGGTCGAGCGATTTACCGCACAGCGGCACGAACACGCGGGCGCCCGGCGCCAGGCCCAGGGCCTGCCAGTGCGCGACCAGCAGCGGATGCGGCGCGGCCTCATGAAAGCCGATTTGTTCCGAGGCCCACTTGTCGAGCCAGAAGTCCGGTTCCATCGCGTTCTCAGGTGGTTTGCGCGAGCGCCTCGCCGAGGAGCTCGAAGGCGCTACGGGTGAAGACCGCCATGTTGCCTTCGCGATCGGCGGCGCCGGTCTCGATGCGCCGCGTCAGCGAGACCGGTCCGCTCACCGCGACGACGCAGATCCCGGGCGGGTGTCCGTAAGGCGTACCGGCCGGTCCGGTGGCGCCCAGCTCCGCCAGTCCCCAGGTTGCGCCGAGGCGGGTCCGTATGGTGTCGGCGCAGAGCATCACGTAGTTCTCGGTCAGTGGCTCCTGGCGATCGAGCGTGGCCTGGGTGAGGCCGAGCAGGTCACGGCGCGCGCGCAGCGTGTAGATGACGGTGCTACCGAGAAAGTAGGCCGAGGCGCCCGGCACGGCGAGCAGGCCGGCGCTGAGCAGGCCGCCGGTCGATGATTCCGCCACGCCGATGGTCTGGCGGCGCGATTTGAGTGTCGCGGCGAGCTCGTGGGGTACTTCGAGGGCAAGGCTCATGGCGTTGACTCCGGCGGGGTGCGGTTATGATGCGACACGCCGGCGGCCGTGCCGCGGCTGCCTGCGCGGTGCGTGCATGCGTCGACGCGCCGCGCCGTGACAGGCGGACGAACAGCTCACGGTGAGCGGGCGCGGGGCGATCGAACAGGACACTGGAACGGACGCGGAATGAGTGACGACTGCATGCTTGCGTGGCGCTGCCACGCTTACGGAGATTACCACGATCTCGTCCTCGAGCCGGTGCCTTGCCGTGCGCCGGGCGCGGGCGAGGTGCGGGTCGGCGTGCGCGCCTTCGCGCCGGGCTTTCCCGACATGCTCATGGTGCAGGGCGGCTACCAGCTCAGGCCGCCGCTGCCGTTCACGCCCTGCGCCGAGTTCGCCGGCGAGGTCCTCGCCTGCGGCGCCGGCGTGACGCGCTTCGCACCCGGCACACGGGTCATGGGCTCGGTACGCTTCGGCGCGGCCGCGGAGTGCGTCACCGCGCAGGCCGCGCACTGTTTCGCGTTGCCGCCGGCGTGGGACTGGGCGCGCGGCGCGGCCTACCTCGTCGCCTACCGCACCGCCTGGGTGGGCCTGGTCGTGCGCGGCCACCTCGTTGCCGGCGAGACCGTCCTGGTCCATGGCGCGGGCGGTGGCGTCGGCCTCGCCGCGGTCGACCTCGCGCGCGCCCGCGGCGCCACGGTGATCGCCATGGCGAGAGGTGCCGAGAAGCTCGCGGCGGCGCGCGCGCAAGGCGCGAGCCACGTCATCGATTATGCCGATGGCGCCTTCCGCGAGCAGGTCAAGGCGCTCACCGGCGGGCGCGGGGTCGATGTGGTCTACGACCCGGTCGGCGGCGACGTGTTCGACGAATCGCTGCGCTGCGTGGCGCCGTTCGCGCGCGTGCTCGTGATCGGCTTCGCCAGCGGGCGGATCCCCGAGGTGCGCGTCAACCACGTGCTGATCAAACAGTACTCGGTGATCGGCGTGCGCGCCGGCGAACACGGACGCATCGACCCGGTGGCCGGCGCCGCGGTCGATCGTGCGCTCGAAGCGCTCGCCGCCGACGGTGCCGTCAGCCCGCACGTCTGCCGGCGCCTGCCGTTCGAGCGGCTGGTCGAGGCCTACGACGACATCGCCGCGCGGCGCGTCATCGGGCGCGTGGTGGTGGAGACCGCCGGCGCCGACCGAGACCGCGCCGAAGCGGTACCCGAATCATGCTAACGTGCCCCGGCCCCGCGCGCGGGGTCCCAGTCACGGCCACACCTCGCGGAGGGCTTCGATGAGTCATCGTCTCGAGTTCTACTTCGACTGTTCCAGTCCCTGGACCTATCTGGCATTCGAGTATGCGCAGCGCCGCCTCGCCGACCTCGACCTCGTCATCACCTGGAAGCCGATCCTGGTCGGTGGCATCTTCAACACCGTCAATCCCAGCGTCTACGTCTCGCGCGAGAAGCCCGTCGTGCCGAAGGCCCGCTACATGCGCAAGGATCTGCAGGACTGGGCGGCCTTCGTCGGCCTCGACATCGGCTGGCCGGAAGTCTTCCCGGTCAACAGTGTGAAAGCCATGCGCGGGGCCTTCTTCGCCCTCGAACAAGATGCCCTGGTACCTTATGCGCGTGCCGTGTTCGCCAGCTACTGGGGCGATCTCGAGGATATTTCGCAGGACGCCGTGCTGGCGAAAGCGGTCGCCGCCGCCGGGCTCGATCACGATGCCTTCTTCGCCGCCATCGCGAGCCAGCCGTACAAGGATCGCCTGCGTGAGACGACCGATGAGCTCATCGCGCGCGGCGGCTTCGGCTCGCCGACGCTGTTCCTGGATGGCGACGACATGTATTTCGGCAACGACCGGATCGACCTGATCCGCTGGCGCATCGAGCAGGGCGGAGGTGCCGCATGAGCGACCTGGTCACCGTCGAACTCGAAGCGGGCATCGCCGAGGTCACGTTCAACCGCGGCGAGAAACACAACTCGCTCTCGCTCGAGATGTTCGAGGCGATCGCCGCGGCGGTCGAGCGTATCCACCGCGATCCGCAAGTGCGCGTGGTGGTGCTGAGCGGGCAGGGCCCGAGTTTCTGTGCCGGGCTCGATCTCGGTCTGATGCGCCAGATGATTGCCGGTGACGCCGAAGCACGGCGGACTACCGCGACGCTCATGCGTCGCGACGACGGCCCGGACAATCTCGCCCAGCGCGTTGCCTACGGCTGGAAGAGCGCGCCCGTGCCCGTGATCGCCGCGATCCGCGGCGCCGCCTTTGGCGGCGGCCTGCAGATTGCGCTCGGCTGCGACCTGCGCATCGCCGCGCCCGATGCGCGTTTCTCCATCATGGAAGCGCGCTACGGTCTCGTGCCGGACATGTCGATCAGCGCCACCCTGCCCGAGCTGCTGCCGCGCGACGTCGCGCTCGAGCTCACGTTGACCTCGCGCGTGCTGGATGCCGCCGAGGCGCACGCGCTCGGGCTCGTCACGCGACTTGCCGAGGACCCGCTCGCCAGCGCCCGCGAGCTGGCCGCGATCATCGCCGCGCGCTCACCCGACGCGGTGCGCGCGACCAAGCGCTTGTTCAACGAAGCGTGGCGCGCTGAGGTGGCGCGCGGCCTGCGTCTCGAGGAAGCCTTGCAGGTGCCGCTGATCGGCGCCCCCAACCAGCTCGAGGCGGTCGCCGCCGCGCTCGAGCAAAGGCCGCCGCGTTTCCGCGACGCGGAGGCCTGAGGCGGGCGCCGCTGCGCGCAGGACGTCAGGCGTTGGCGCGGCCGCTGAACGTGAGCGCGCGGCCGAGGCGCTCGCGTCCCAGTGCGGCGCTCGGCGCGCTGCCGTCCCACACCCGCGTGCCGGCGATCCAGACCGCGTCGACCACGCCGTCAGAACGATTGACGAGCTGCTCGGCACCGAGCACGTCGCGGTAGACCATCTGGCGATTGGCGTCGGTGTCGTAGCGCGCGAGCGCTTCCGGATCGATCAGGGTCAGGTCGGCCTGTGCACCGGTATCGAGCGTGCCGACGTCGAGACCGAAGAAGGCGGCCGGATCGCGCGTCAGCCGCTTGACCGCGAGCGCGACCTTGTCCACGGAGTGGCGCTGCGCGATCTTCAGCGTGAGCAGGTTGCCGTCGAAAAAGGCCAGATTGATCAGATGTGCGCCACTGTCGTTGAAGCCGGGCAGGGTGTAGTCGCTGAACAACAATTGTTCGAGCACTTCGGGGCGGTCGTTGCCGACCACGATGTGCCAGCGCAGGTCGCGGTCGTAGTGCTCGAGCAGGTGGAGGAAGAAGCGCGCCTCGCTGGGTTCGGCGGGCGCTGCTGCGAACGCCGCGCGCTCGGACTCGCTGCGCGCGGCGTGCGCGTCGCCGCGCTGGAAGCGCTGCAGCCGGGCGTAGACGTCAGCGCCGGTCTCGCCGCACCACTCGTTGACCGGGCAGGCGTCGATGCGCATCACGCGGAGGTCACGCTGGAAGGTCGAAACGATGCGCTTGTCGTACCAGTCGCGTTCGAAGCGCTCGATGTACTCGGGGTTGGACAGTATCGCCTGACGTCCGGCACGATCGTCGACGTCGCAGGCGAGCAGCGGCCGCGTCGCCGCGAATTCCTCGAAGATGGGCGAGATGGCACCTTCGGACCACAGCAGGAACGGCGTCGACAGCACCTGGAAGTGGAACTTGCCCTGCATCAGCCACGAGTTGAAAAAGCGCGAGAGCTGCAGAAAAACCTTCCACACGCTGCGGTCGTGGACGAGATCGATGGCGGTCAGCGCGGTGGTGCGCAACGGCTTGCCGAACAAGCGGCCGCTGGTGTAGAGAAAACGCTTGAAGGTGCCGAGGCGGTTGACCGCGTCGGGCGTCGCCTGCCACACGCGGTCGTGCTCGCGCACGACGTCGAGCAGGCGGCGATGCTCGCGCTTGTTCGCGTAAGGCGAGGGGATCTTGGCCTCGGTGTGCGGCTCGTTGGCCAGGTAGTGGAAGGGAATGTTGTCGGTCGAGAAGCCGACGTAACCCTGGCGCATGGCGTCCTCGAGCAGGCTTTCCATGCGCGCCAGTTCCGAGTCGCTGGGGCTGCGCGATATGGCGGCCTCCATGCCCATCACTTCGATGCGCAGCATCGAGTGCGGCAGCAGCGGGGCGATATTGGGGCCGAGCTTGAGCCCGTCGAGATGCGCCAGGTAGCTGGCCGTGTCGTGCCAGTCCATCTGCGCGACGCAGCGCTCGAGAATGTTCTTGGGGATGTTCTCGACGCGCGCGAAGCAGTCGAGTATCGGGTCATCGTCGCCGCGGCGCTGCGAGCCGAACGCGGTGCCGATGGAGCAGTTGCCGACCACGCAGGTGGTGGTGCCGTGTCGCACCACTTCGACCAACCCGGCGTCGAGCTCGACCTCGAGATCCATGTGCGTATGGATATCGAGCAGTCCCGGCATCAGCCAGTGGCCGTCGGCGTCGTGCACGCTGGCGGCACGCGCGGCATCTAGGCCGGGTCCGCGCGCGGCGATGCGGCCGTGGGCAACTGCCAGGTCTTCGACTTGGGGCGGCGCGCCGCTGCCATCGAATACCAGCGCGTTGCGAATCAAGAGGTCCCAGTCTGCAGCCATCGGTCGTTCTCCCCGTCGCGAGCCAGGGCGGCTCGGCGCCCAGTCTAACAGGCCGCGCGAAAAGGCCTGGTCGCGGGCGCCCCGGTGCGCGATGCACCGCGCCGGCGTCAGTGCGGCGCCGGGCTGCGTTCGTCGAGCCAGCGCAGGGCCGACGATTCGGTGGCGCAGAAATTCAGGTTGAGTTTGAGCAGGCGTTCGAAGCTGCGGAAGGTCCGGGCAAGCAACGCTTCGGCGAAGGCCGGGGAAACGATGGCGATGACATCCGGGCCGCGGCCGCCTTTGTGCCGCACGACGAATTCGGCGATGCTCATCAGGGTGGTGAACTCGGGCAGGTCGCAGGCGCTGACGTTCCACAGTGCGCTCGTGCGCTCGCGGTACTGCGGGTCGGCCCACAGCCGTTCGAGCAGGCCGCGCACGTTGTCTTCGGTCAGATCGCCGAACAGGCGCACGCGGCAATGCCCGTCCTCTCCCGTCCCGTCGAGGAGATAGGTCAGCATTGGCACCGGGGCTCAGCCCCGCTGCACGAATTCGACGATGTTGCCGTCCGGGTCGTTGACCATGGCGATGGTCACGCCGGGCATGAATTCGTTCTTCTCCACCGTGAAGGTGACGCCTGCGGCGGTGAGTTCGTCACACAGCGCGTCGATGTTCGCGACCTGGAACGTGATGTAGCGGAAACCGAGCACCTCGTGCAGTCCCAGCGGGGCCGCCGGCGGCACTTGCTTGGGATCGACCAGCTTGATGAAGCTGTCACCGAAGGCGAGCCGGTGCATGGTGCCGAACCACAGCGGCACTTCCTGGACCTTCTCCAGGCCGAGCAGCCCGCAGTAGAAGGCCAGGCTCTTCTCGATGTCACTGACGATGACGCCGATGTCGACGGCGTTCTTGGCGGCTTGCATTCCCATGTTGCTTCGTCCTTCCATGATCCCGGGGGCGGGCGCGCGCCATTCAGCGGTCTTCGCGCTCCTGGTGTTCCATATTACCTGTTTCCGGCCCGTGCCGGTCGCGCTGTTGCTGTTCGACCGCGTAGAGATAGGCATCGGCCCGGTTCATGGCAAGTTGTCGGTGAAAGCTCAGCTTGCCGGGCGCGACCACGGCAGCGGGTTTTGCCGCCAGGCGCGCTGCGAGCGCGCGGGCCCGCGCCGTGAGTTCGGTGTCGGCGACGACTTCGTGCAACAGGCCGAGCCGGAGCATTTCCGCCGCTTCGCGCGCGCGGGTGTCGAGCAGCAGGGCCAGCGCCTGGCGCGGCGGCAGCGCGCGGCTGAGTGCGACCTGGGTGGTGTGGGCCCAGCGTACCTGGTCGAGGTCGGGCACAGCGAAGCGAGCGGTCGTGCTCGCCATAGCGAAATCGCAGCTCGCCACGAGTTCGAGTCCGGCGCCTGCCGCGTCGCCCTGAACCACCGCCAGCGTGATGCACGGTAGCGTGGCCAGGCGCAGCATCAGGTCGCTGGTCGCGAGGTGGGCGGCGCGGCGCGCCGGCGGCGGCGCCGCGGCGGCTGGCTCCGCGAGCCCTTGGCAGAAGGCGGTGCCGCGCGCGGCGAGTACCAGCACGTCGATGTTGCCGCACGCTTCGACGTGTTCCAGGGCGGCGTGCAGCGCGTCGACCAGTTCGCGCGAAAGCCGGTTGCCGGAATCGGCGCGATCGAGCCACAGCCACGCGACGCGGGCCGCTGCCTCGCGCCGCAGCTCACAGGGAGCGCGGGATGGCTCGGGTGATGAAGGCACGGACATGGTCAGGCGTATTCCGGACGGCGGCGATCACAGCCGGGCATGCGCGCCCGTACTGCGGTCAGTCTAGCAGCCTGTCGGACTCAGGCAATCGTAGCGAGGATGGTGGGAGGGCGCGTCAAAATGAACACGATTTCGAGGCGCATAGTGGTTCTATGTAACGAGAAATCGGCTTCATTCGGGCGGCCGCCCCGCCAGCGCAGTAGATCGATACTGAGTCCGACAGGCTGCCAGGTCGCCACGGGCGCGACGGACAGCCCGGGCGGCGGAACCCGCCTCGACGCATCGCCCTCGTCATCGCGATGAGGGAGAGCGTCTGCGGGCGTGTCGGGAAGCCTCGGCGATCAGCCGGCCGGCGTGGCCTCGCATGGCGTTGTTCAGGTGAAGTTCGGCATGACTTTGGTCGCGAACAGGTCGAGCGAACCGAGGATGCGATCGCGATCGTGCAGCCCTTGCGGGATGATCAGGAACATTTCGTTGATCGGCACGGCGCGGCTGGCCGCCTCGATGCGCCGGCTCAGCGTATCCGGCGAACCGAACAGCAGCTCGGGGAAAGGCTGGCCGAACGGTACCGCCCATTGTTCCCACATCCACTTCATGTCCTCGGCGAGCGCGTGCGCCTCGGCGTCGCTCGGCGCACAGATCATCAGGCCGCCCCAGGCTGCTTCGTCACCCGGCGCCGGAATGTAGTCGTGCTCGGCGGCAGCTTCGCGGTAGGCGGCCCACAGGCTTTGCAGGAACTCGAGGTTGTCCGACATGATGATCGGTTTGCCGCGGTAGCGGGCCCAGAAACGCGCCGTACGCATCGATGCCGAAAAGCCGCCGTACAGCGGCGGATGCGGTTTCTGGAACGGGGCGGGTGCGATGCCGACCTCGTTGATGTGCATATCCGCATCGACGCCGCGGCCGTAGCGCGTATAGACGGCGTGCGGATGCGGATTGACCTGGCCGGCAGGCGGCAGCTGCCAGTACTTGCCCTGGTGGCGAAACGTCGGCTCGGTGAGCGCGCGCACGACGATGTCGACGTATTCGGCGAAGTATTCGCGGTTGGCGAGGTCGGCGTCGTCGTTCTTGTTCCACGGGCCCACGGCGCCGATCGCGTCCTTGACCTTGAAGCTCTCGACCCAGCGTGATTGGTAGCCGCGGACGAGGCCGACGCCGAAACGCCCCTTGAGCATGTTGTCCATCGTCGCGATCGCTTCGGCGGTGCGCAGCGGGTTGTGCACCGTCGAGACGAAGCCGCAGGTGATCACGCGCAGCCGCTTGCTGTGCTGCCCGAGCCACATGCCCATCAGGGTGGGATCGTTGGCGGCTTCGAAACCTTCGATCTGCAGGTGATGCTCCGGGTGGCCGAAGCCGGCGTAGCCGGCCTCGTCGGCAAAGCCGACGTACTCGGCGATCTCGTCGAGCATGCGCTGGAAGCGCGCCGGGTCCTTGCCGGCCATGCCCTGCTCGAGCTCTTGGCGACGGCCGACGGTGCAGTAAATGAACGGGTTGAAGCGGATCACTGGAGCCTCCTCGCAAGTTCCGGGCAGATTTGTGCGTGGTAACGCAACGTGCCGGGCCGGCGGCATCGCTGCGCTGCACGAAGGGCGGTGCCGGGATCCGTCACGTTCACGCCGGCACGCCGTCGCGCCGGGCAGCGCCGCCGCGAGCCCGACCGCGCGATGTTCGCGTGCGCCCGGGCGGCTGCCCGTCACGCACCGCCCGAGTAGCGCAGTCTATACGGGATGGTCGCATCGCGCAGAAGGCGGCGGGCGGAATCGGGTCATGCGTGTCGCCGGCCTGCGCGCGTGTACGTCGCATAGCGGCCGGCGAGGCTACTCGAGGCGCGCGTGCTCGCGACGCGCCCGGCGTTCACGCAGCGCGCGACGCACGCCCCACAGGCTGGCCAGCCCCCAGAACACCTCGATGATGAACGACGCGAGGTTGAACGAGAACAACAGCGAGTAGCCGATGAGAAGCGCACCGAGCAGGTTGAGTGCCGAGTAGGCAAGCGTGTCGGCGCGCATGCGGCCGGCCTGCAGCAGGCCATAGGTGCCGAGCACGAGCAGCACGCCACAGCCGCCGACGATGTCGTGCCAGGGGATGTTCATCGGCGGTCAGGCGGCTGGGCCGGGGCGCTGTCGATCAGGGTTCGAACTCGTAGACCTCGGCGAACAGCGCGTACTCGTCGCGCCAGCTGACCGAATCATCGCCGCGCGCGTTCTGGCCGACGAAATTGACCAGGCGGTAGAGCCACTGGTTGAGCGCATGCCATTCGCCGATATGCGCCTGGCGGTCGCCGTCCGGGCGCTCGCCCGACTGCACCACGGCGCGGCAGTGGCCGATGTCGAGCAGCAGGACCTCGAGTTCGCGGAAGCTCGCCTCGAGCGCCGCGGCGTCGTCGCTCGTCGCGTAGCGCGGCCCGAGCACGGCCTTGATACGCGGCGCGACGTCATCGGCGGTGTAGGGGCAGCCGTTACCGACTTCGTCCCAGGCGCCGATCGGCAACGCCGCGGCGAGCAGCACGACGAGGACGAGAGGACGATACCGGTTCGGACGCATGGCGCAGCTCTCCTGGTGGCGACACGGTACGCACCAAGCCGTGCGCACCCGCCGCCATCCTAGAACATCGTGCGCGGACGCACGAGAGGTGTGCGGTTAACGCCCGGTCAGTGACGGCGGCGCGCGCGTACCAGCGCGAGCGCGGCCGGCGCAGCGAGCCACGCTGCCGGCGGCAGCGGCACGGGTGCCGGCACGAAGCCGTAGGTCACCGTGACGCTGGTCGGGCCGACAGTGAACGCGGCATCGCTGAAGAAGGTATCCGTGTCGATGTTGTCCGCGGCGTTGAAGAACACCGCGTCGTCGAACTGGAAGAAGCGCAGGGTGAGGAAATCGAGTTCGCCGTTGCCGACGAACAGCGACAGCAGGCCATCGTCGATGAGGCGCAGCGTCGCATCTTCGGCGGCGAGGTAGCTGTCGCTGACCGGCTGCGGACTGAGGTCGTCGCTGCAGGCGGCGTCGAATGCGCCGCCACTGCAGAAGAAATTGGCGCTGCCGACGCCGCTTGCGAAGAGCAGGCCGCCGCCACCGCCAGTCGGTACGTCGAGCGAGACCTGGAACTGGACGTCGGCGTCGACCAGGTGTTCGAGGGACTCGTCGATGACGCTCGTGAACAACGAGACTTCGACGTCGTAGCTGCCCTCGACTGCAAACGAGACATTGTGCAGCGTGCCGAGCGCCGGGTCGAACTGCTCGAGACCGGTGACCGGCGTGCTGCCGAAGCTGCCGCCGCTGAAAGCGGGCACCGTGGTGCTGGTGGTGGCGATAGTCAGGTAAGGACCCGTGAACTGCTGTATCCAGGCCGAGGCGTGGCCGGTAGCCGGCAGGGCGAGGGTCAGCAGCAGGGCGGTGGCCGAGAGCGGGCGCGAGAGCGGCGTGGCGTGGTCGTGGTTAGGCATGGGCATCCTCCTTGATATGCGACTGTCAGCGAAACGCCATCAGCCCTACGTGGCAGTTGCAGCGAGATTACCCGTGCCGGTGACCTGAAGGAAACCGGGAGCGCGTGCGACGCCATGCGGCGGAAACGGAACAGCGTCGAGTTTTCAAGAGCTTGCGATGGAGGCGGGCGCCGGCACGCAACCATTGTTGACGATTGAGCCGAGATTCCCGCTGGCGTTAACCGGTTGCGCAGCGCGTGGTAGTCTGCGCGTCCGCTTTCCAGCTTCCACAGCAGTTCATGCGTCTCAGCAACAAGCGCGCCGTCGTCACCGGCGCGAGCAGCGGTATCGGCCGCGCCATCGCCGAAGCGTTCGCGCGCGAAGGCGCGGCCGTGGTGGTCAATTACGCGCGCTCGCGCGCGCGCGCAGAGGGCGTGGTCGAAGCGCTGCGCGCGACCGGCGCGACCGCGCACGCGGTGCAGGCCGACGTCGCCGACGCGGTGGCCGTGGAGACCCTGGTCGACGAAGCCTGGGCGCTGCTCGGCGGCATCGACATCTGGGCCAACGTGGCCGGCGCCGACATCCTCACCGGCGCCAATGCCGAGCATGCCGACCTGGTCAAGCTGGCGCGCCTGATCGATGTCGACCTGCGCGGCACCATGCAGTGTGCGTGGGCGGTCGCGCCGCGCATGCAGGCGCAGGGCCACGGCGTGATCCTCAATACCTCGTGGGATCTCGCGCTGGTCGGTATGGGCGAGCGCAACCCGGAGATGTTCGCCGCGACCAAGGCCGGCATCAGCGGGTTCACGCGTTCGCTGGCTCGCTCGCTGGCGCCCGCGGTGCGCGTCAACGAAGTCGCGCCGGGTTGGATCGCGACCGCCTTCGCCGAAGAGCACATGGCGGACGACTACCGGCAGAGGGTCATCGGGCAGACGCCACTCGGGCGTTTCGGTCATCCGGAGGACGTCGCCGCGGCGGCGCTGTTCCTGTGTTCGGACGAAGCCGCGTTCATCACCGGCCAGACCTTGAAGGTCAACGGCGGCCTGTCGAGCTGAGTGCGCGGCCGCGCGGTACGTCCGCCGGCGCCTTCGTCAGCCGGCCGCGTCGCGCGCGAGGCGCAGCCCGCAGAAAGCCCAGCGCTGGTGCGGGTAGAAGAAGTTACGGTAGGTGGCGCGGGCGTGTCCGGGCGGCGTGATGCAGGCGCTGCCGCGCAGGGTCATCTGGTTGCTCATGAACTTGCCGTTGTACTCGCCGACCGCGCCGCCCGCCGGGCTGAAACCCGGGTAGGGCAGGTAGGCCGAACGCGTCCACTGCCAGACCTGGCCGAGCGCGTCGGCGAACGGTGCATCGCCGGTTGTACCGGCCGGATGCAGCGCGAACGATGTTGCGAGCGTCTCGTGCGCGATTGCCGCTTCCCATTCCTGTTCGCTCGGCAGCCGCGCGCCGGCCCATTGCGCATAGGCGTCGGCCTCGAAATGGCTGACGTGGACGACCGGTGCGTCGCGATCGAGCGGTACCAGGCCGTGCAGGGTGAACTCGAACCAATCGCCGTCGATCTCGCGCCAGTACAGTGGCGCGTGCCAGTTCTCGGCAGCGACCGCGGACCAGCCGTCGGCCAGCCACAGCAGCGGTTCGCGGTAGCCGCCGTCGCGGACGAATTCGAGATACTCGCCGTTCGTGACCAGCCGGGAAGCGAGCTGGTAGGGCTCGAGCCAGCTCCTGTGGCGTGGCGTTTCGTTGTCGAACGAGAAAGCATCGCCGCTGGCACCGACCTCGACCAGGCCGCCGTCCAGGTCCTGCCAGCGGCATGCCGAGGCGCGCGCCGGCGGCGCGGCGGTCCGTTCGGCATAAACGGGGTCGAGCGGGTTGCAGGAGAAGAGGTGCTTGATGTCCATGAGCAGCAGTTCCTGGTGCTGCTGCTCATGGTGCAAGCCGAGTTCGATGGTCGCGAGCAGGGCCGGCGAGGCCCCGTCGATGACATCGAGCACGCGGGCATCCACGGCGTGACGGTAGTCGTGCACCTCGTCCAGCGTGGGACGTGTGATCAGGCCGCGCCGTGGCCGCGGGTACTGCCGTCCGATGCCGTTGTAATAGCTGTTGTAGAGTTCACGGAAGGCCGGGTGATGCGGACGAAAGCCGGCTTCGGCCGCTTCGAGCACGAAGGTCTCGAAGAACCAGGTGACGTGCGCGAGGTGCCATTTGGCGGGGCTCGCATCGGCCATCGATTGCACACAAGCGTCTTCGGGCGAGAGCGGTGCGGCGAGCGCTTCGCTGGCCGTACGGACCGCGCGGAAGCGTTCGCGCAGCGTGGCGGCATCGAGGCCGGCGGCATCGGACGGAAGCTGTCGCGCGGGAGTCGCCATGGTGCGTCCGCATCCTACGCGGGCGCTGCGTGCAGTTCAAACGCGAGCCGCGTCTCACCGCTGATGCGGGCGTGCGCGTCGTAGCGTCGCTCGTGGAACGTCAGCTGGTCTTGTTCGTCGATCAGGATCACCGTCGAGCAGCGGGTCCCGTAACCGCTGCCGGCGATGAAGATGGTTGACAGCACGCGCTCCATCGCGTGGCCAATGCCGGTATCGGGCAGCGCGCCGTCGGGTGGGCGCTGTTCGTCGCGCAACAGCGTGAGCAGCTGCGCGACCATGTGCTCACGGTCGGCGGCGTCGACAATCTCGCCGAAGCCTGCGCGCAGGCGCTCGGACTTCGGCCAGGCGGTATCGAGCAGCGCGTTGCTGAGCGTATAGATGCCTCGCGCCAAGCTGCGCGGGCCATGGCCGGATTGATTCGAGTACCAGCACAACTCGCGGCCGTCGTGCAGCAGGACGTTGAAGCCGGCATAGGCTTCGGCATCGTCGGCGAGTGCCGCCGCGTAGGCCGCAGCCGTGTTGCCGCCGTCGAGGAAATCGTTGACGATGAGTCCGCGCGAGCGCGCGCCCGGCGCGGGCAGACCAGAGCGCACGTTGGTGATGGTGGCGAAGCGGCCGCGGTGGTCGAGCGCAAGCCAGCTGCCGCCGGCTTCGAGATCGCGTCCGCCGACGATGTGGGGATGGTCGTCCCAGGCCGCGGCAGGCGCGGTGGGGCGGTCGTGGAATTCGTCGCGATTGGCCGCGACCACGAGGCGGTAGCCCGGGCAGCAGTCGTGGGCAACGAGCAGCAGGCACATCGGCGCAGGCGCGCTCAGTAATGGACCAGCGAGTGCACGCGGCAGTCGCCCAGCGCGGCGCGCCCACCGAGGAAATCGAGTTCGACGACGAACGCGCAGCCGGCCACGCTCGCGCCGGCCTCGCGCGCCAGTGCGAGGCTCGCTGCCGCGGTACCGCCGGTGGCGATGAGATCGTCGACCAGCAGCACGCGGTCGTCGCCGGTAAGGGCATCGTGGTGCATGTGCAGCGAGGTGCTGCCGTACTCGAGGTCGTAATCGATGCTGCGGGTCGCGGCTGGCAGCTTGCCGGGCTTGCGCAGGGGGACGAAGCCGGCACCGAGCGCGCTCGCGACCAGGGCGCCGAACACGAAGCCGCGTGCTTCCATGCCGAGCACGGCGGTGATGCCCGCGTCGCGGAACGGGGCGGCGAGTTGCTCGGTGCACAGCGCCATGGCCGGGGCGTCCCGCAGCAGCGGCGTCAAGTCTTTGAACATGACCCCGGGTCGGGGGAAGTCCGGAATGTCGCGAATGAGGGCTGTGATCGATTCCATCGGTACTCGGGCTTTACCGGGAGAAGTCGGCGATAATAACGTGATCGCGCGGTGGCTAGTACCGCGTTGGCCGGTTTGGCGCGGAGGGGGAGCAGCATGGTCATGACGGAATTGCACGATGCGCGCGCTGCCACCGGGGGGTGGCCGGTGCAGGGGTGTCGACAAGAGGTGCGTTGTGCGCGCCACGTCTGAACGCGCTGACTGGGACCTGAGCCCGCGCGAGGCGGCCCAGCGTCAGCGCGAGCTGGCGGGGCAGGTCGTCATGACCGATCGCTTCAGCGCCATCCGGCGCATCGCGGGTATCGATGCCGGTTTCCCCGATGACGGCCAGACCACGCGCGTGGCGATCGTGGTGATGAGCTACCCGGCGCTCGAGCAGGTCGACGAGGTCGTCATCGAGCAGCCGACGAGCTTCCCCTACGTGCCGGGCCTGTTGTCGTTTCGCGAGGTGCCGGCGATGCTCTCCGCGCTCGCGCGCCTCGCGCGTACCCCGGATGTCATTCTTTGCGACGGCCACGGCCGCGCCCACCCGCGGCGTTTCGGCAGCGCCTGCCATCTCGGCCTGCTCAGCGGCGTCCCCACCATCGGCGTCGGCAAGTCGCGCCTGTGTGGCAGTTTCGAAGAGCCGGCGACGGAGCGTGGCGCATGGTCACCGCTGCTGCACAACGACGAACTCATCGGCGCGGTCGTGCGCACGCGGCGCAAGGTCAGCCCGGTGTTCGTTTCCTGCGGTCATGGCGTGAGTCTCGATAGCGCGATCGACCTCGTGCTCGATTGCGCGCCGCGCTTTCGCCTGCCCGAGCCCATTCGAGGCGCCGATCGGCTTGCCTCCGCGCGCGGCGCGGATTAGGGAACCCATGAACAAGCCATGCCCCGGCCCCTTGCGCCCGCGCTGTCCGATGTCGGCGTGACGAATCTTCGCCATAGCCCGCTCTCAGGTGCGCTTTGCGCCTTGAGCTCGGACGTGCTCGCTCACCTTTGCAGAGCTTACTGGGCGAATCGTCGAGGAAGCGGCGCGGCTCGCCCGCGTCAGCGGCCGCCTGGCGGGCTCAGTCGCGCGGGCGACGGCCTTCGCGGCGCCAGCGATGGAAGCGCGCGGCCCAGTCCAGCAGCAGGCCCGGCGCGTGGCGCCGCTGCCAGGCACCGGCCGTCATCTTGTTCGCTTCGGCGAACGTCGGGTAGACGTGGATGGTACCGAGCACCTTGCGCAGGCCGAGCCCGTGCTTCATGGCGAGCACCATTTCGGCGATCAGCTCGCCGGCATGGGCGCCGACGATCGTCGCGCCGAGGATGCGGTCACTGCCGGGCGGCGTGAGGATGCGCACGAAGCCGCGCCGGGCGTCGTCGGCGATGGCGCGGTCGAGATCGGCGAGTGCATAACTCGTCACCTCGAAAGCCACGCCGCGCGCGCGCGCCTCGTGCTCGCTCAGGCCCACGCGTGCGACTTCCGGATCGGTGAACGTACACCACGGGATCACGCGGTAATCGACCGCGAATCGCTTCAGCGGACCGCCGAACAAGGCATTGACGGCAGCGTACCAGGCCTGGTGCGAAGCCGTGTGGGTGAACTGGTAGGGGCCGACCACGTCGCCGCAGGCGTACACGTTGGGCAGCCGCGTCTGCAGGAAGTCGTTGACCACCAGTGTTCCCTGCTCGGCGTCGACCAGGCCGAGTTCCTCGAGGCCGAAGCCATGCACGTTGGGCCTGCGGCCGAGTGCGAGCAGCACCTCGTCGAACTCGACGTCGAAGCGTTCGTTCTCGCCGAGCGCAAGCGGCTCGATTTCGAGCGACTTGCGTGCGCCGTCGAGCACGAAGCGTTCGGCGCGGCAGTGCAGGTGGAGCGTGATGCCTTCGTTACGCAAGGCATGCTCGAGCACTTCGGCGACCTGCGGATCTTCGCGGGGCAGCAGGCGCTCGGCCATCTCGACCAGCGTCACGCGGCTGCCGAGGCGGGCGAACGCCTGCGCCAGTTCGCAGCCGATGGGACCGCCGCCGAGCACCAGCAGGCGGTGCGGCAGCGCCTGCATGTCCCACAGCGTTTCGGAGGTGCGATAACCGACGTCTTCGAGACCGGGCAACGGCGGTAACAGCGGCCGTGCGCCTGTCGCGACGACGATCGCCCGCGTGCTCAGGCGGCGCCCGTTCACCTCGACTTCCCACGGCGAGACGATGCGCGCATGGCCCTGCACGCAATCCACGCCGAGATCGGTGTAACGCTCGACCGAGTCGTGTGGCGCGATAGTCTCGATGACTTCGCGCACGCGTGCCATCACGGCCGGGAAGTCGACCGTGGGTTCCGTCGGGGCCAGTCCCGCCGCACCCGCGCGCGCCGCATGGATCTGCCGCGCGACGTGTAGCAGCGCCTTCGACGGCACGCAGCCCGTGTTGAGACAGTCGCCGCCCATGCGCCCGGCCTCGACCAGGGTGACCTTGGCGCGCACGGTGGCCGCGATCAGGCTGGCGACCAGCCCGGCCGAGCCGGCACCGATGACCACCACGTTGTGCTCGACGGCGGCCGGCGGCGGGAAGTCGGCAAGGAAGCGCCGGCGCCGCAGCAGCAGTGCGGCGAGGCGTGCGAGGATGGGAAACAGGGCGAGCAGCGCGAGCGCGCCGATCACCCCGGGCGAGGCGATGTCGGTCACGCGCTCGATCGCGGCGAGTTGCGTGCCCGCGTTCACGTAGACCACCGTCGCCGGCAGCATGCCGAGCTGGCTGTAGAGGTAGAAGTTGCGTACCGAGATCGGCGTCAGCGCCATCAGCAGATTGATCAGGAAGAACGGCACGACCGGGATCAGGCGCAAGGTCAGCAGGTAGAGCGGGCCGTCGTTGCGTACGCCGCGATTGATGTTCTCGAGGCGATGGCCGAAGCGTGACTGCACCAGCCCGCGAAACAGGTAACGCGCGAGCAGGAACGCGAGCGTGGCGCCGACGGTGCTCGCGAAGGAGACAATGACGGTGCCCCACAGCAGGCCGAACACGGCACCGGCGGCGAGGGTCAGCACGGTCGCGCCCGGGATCGACAGCGCGGTGACCAGCGCGTAGATGCCGAAACCGATCGCCGCGGCCTGCATCGGCTGCGCAGCCACCAGCGACTGCAGCGCAGCCTGCTGCTGCTTGAGGAAGTCGAGACTCAGGTAACGCGTGGGCTCGAACACGAGCGCGACGACCAGCGCGCCGACCACGCCCACCGCCACCAGCCAGCGCTTATCGAGCCGCATGGCGATCGCGCTAGCAGCAGGACGTCGGCGTGCCCGCGGGCGCGGCTGGCGCGGCCGCGCTGAACGGCAGGCCACCGCCGCAGCCCTCGAACAGTCCGTAGTGGGTCTCGAAGTCGCCTATGAACTCGAAGTAGGGCGCGAAGCGGGTCTCCGCGAGCATGCGCCAGGTGTTGCCGCAGACCGGGAAGACGCGGCCGCGCTCGATCCGGTGATGCTTGTCGAGCACGAAGGCCTGCTCGGCGCCGGCGATGCCGCCGCGGTAGATTACCGCCTGTCCATAATCTTCGCAGGCAGGCTCCAGCGCGGGCAGTTTGAACAGCCGGTAGGTCGCCGAGTAGAAGTCGATTCCGGCGACGCGGGCGGCGATGGCATCGTCGGTGACCGCGATGGGGCTGTCTTCGACCAGGCGTGGGTCGCCGAACCCGGTCGCGCGGGCGAGATGCTCGAAATCGTTCCAGTACAACGCGCCGCCCAGGCATTCGCCGTAGAGTACCGGGTCGGCAGCAAGCGCCGCGGGCACGCGGCGGCTCGCGTAGACATCGGAGAAGTACAGCTCGCCCCCCGGCTTGAGCAGGCGACAGGCGCCGCGCAGCACGGCGCCCTTGTCGACGGCGAGGTTGATCACGCAGTTCGATACGATGATGTCGAAGCTGTCGGGTTCGAGTTCGAGTTCGTCGAGGCGCTCGATGTAACCTTTGCGGAACGATACGTTGGGCGTGCCATGACCGAACGTCTGCATGTGCCAGTCCCGGTGGCGCTCGGCGACGGCGAGCTGCTCGTCGGTCATGTCGACGCCGACGACCTGCCCGCCGGGCCCGACGAGCTGGGCCAGCACGTAGCAGTCGCGGCCGCTGCCGCAACCGAGATCGAGTACGCGCATGCCGTCGAGCGCATCGGGATAGACCAGGCCACAGCCGTAGTAGCGCTCGCGTACCTCGGGGTGTACGCGATCGATCAGATCGCGCAGCGCCCGCGGCGGCCGCGCGGACGTGGTGCAGGCGTTGGTACGCAGGTCCGAGGAGCGTTCCAGGACGCGTCCGTAATAGTCTTCGACGGCTTCGTGCATGAGCGGAATCCTCGCACCGGCGGATGGGGGCGGCGTCACTGTCGCAGGTCGCCCGGCGGCATTCAAGCGCGTGCGCTCGTGTAGACTGTCGCGCGTCCGCCGACGGCGAGATTCCAGCAGCTCGCGTGTCGGCGCGGCGAACTTGTCGCCTCGCGCGGCGTCCAAGCCGTCGCAAGCCATGGAGAGTTCATCGATGCCGAAACTGACCTGCCGGTGGCTGGGTGGGCTGCTGCTCGCTCTGTTGCCCCTGATCGCCCAGGCGACCGACGTCCGCGCGCTCAATGCCCTGATCGGGGCGGTTTTCGCGGCGCACGTGGAAGACGGTTACGTCGATTATCCGGCGATCTCCCGCAACGTCCGCTTTCACAAATACCTCGAGGCCATTCGTGACCTCGACGCCGACACGCTGGGCGACGACGACGAGCGCCTGGCGTTCTGGATCAATGCCTACAATGCGCTGGCGATAAAACAGATCATCGACGGCCAGAGCCCGATTGGCACGATCGCGCGCATGAAGTTCTTCGGAGCCAACCAGCACGAGGTGGCCGGGCGCAGCTGGGACCTGTCGACGATCGAGGAGGACATCCTGTTCGCGCGCGAAGACCCGCGTGTGCACTTCGTGGTCGTCAACGCGACTTACTCGGCGCCGCTGCTGCGCAGCGGTGCTTACCGTGCCGAGGAACTCGATCAGCAGCTCGAGCAGGCGACCCACGATTTCATCAATGACAACCGTAAGAATCGCTTCTCCAACGGTCTGCTGCGCGCCAAGCTGTCTCCGATTTTCGACGAATACGAGGACGCTTTCGGCGGGGATGACGATGCCGTGCAGGCATTCCTGGCCCGTTACGTCGAGGACGAGGAGACGCGCAAGAATCTCGAGGCCGGCCGCTTCGACATCAACTATCTCGATTACGACTGGAGTATCAACGGGCACCCGATGTAGTCGCGGATCTCACTCGATCGCTTCGCGCAGCCGCGCGTAATCGATCTTGCCCGATCCGAGCAGCGGCACGTCTTCCATCCACTCGACGCGCCGCGGCACTGCCAGTTCGCTGACGTGCGCGGCCCGCGCAGCGGCGACGAGGTCGGCGCGAGTCGCGGCGCGTACGCTGGTGAAGAGGAGGATCTGTTCGCCTTTGCGCGCATCGGCGACGGCGAGCGCCGCATGCACGTCATCCGGCCATAGGGTCTGCGCCAGCTCCTCGACCACCGCCAGTGAAACCATCTCGCCGCCAATCTTGGCGAAGCGCTTGGCGCGGCCCTTGATGGTCACGAAGCCACGTTCGTCGAGCGCGCAGATATCGCCGGTAGCATACCAGCCGGCGCCACGCGCCCGCGTCCATGGTGGCACCACCTTGCCGTCGTTGCCGTGAAACAGGTAGCCGAGCATGACGTTGGGTCCGCTCACGACGAGTTCGCCGCCGTCCTCGATGCCGGCAACCGGCTCGAGATAGCTGTCCATGCCGGCGAGCAGGCGACCGACCGTGCCGCGACGGTGGGCGAGCGGATAGTTGACAGCCAGCACCGGGCTCGCCTCGGTGGCGCCGTAGCCCTCGAAGATGCGGATGCCGAACTTGTCCGCCCACATCTGCCGTACCTCGTCGGTCAGTTTCTCGGCACCCGCGATGACGAAGCGCATGCGGTGGAAGTCGTAGACGTGCGCGTTGCGCGCGTACCCGCGCAGGAACGTCGTGGTGCCGAACAGGCAGGTGACGCCGAGTTCGTAGCAGAGTTCGGGGATCAGGCGGTAATGCAGCGGGCTCGGGTACTGGTAGGTCGGCGTGCCCTTGAATATCGGCAGAAGCAGGCCGCCGAGCAGGCCGAAGGCGTGGAAGGTCGGCAGGACGTTGAGCACGCGGTCGCGGTGCGTGATGTCGATCAGCATGTGCACCTGCGCGTAATTCGCCAGCAGGTTGGCGTGCGAGAGTACGACCCCCTTGGGGATGCCTTCGGAGCCGGACGTGAACAGCACCACGGCCGCGGCGTCGGCGTCGCGCGCGCCACCGAGCAGGCGGTGCGCGAGTCCCGGAAGGCACGCGCAGGCGAGCGCACCGAGCTTGGTCGCAAGGCCGATGCGGTCGCGCAGATCCTCGAGGTAGACGACCTCGGCTTCTTCGGCCAGCGCGGCGGCCTCGGCTTCCAGTCCGCCCGCTTCGACGAAGGCGCGCGAGGTCAGCACGAGCTTGATGCCGGCGGTCTCGAGCGCGGTGACGAGACCGCGCACGCCGGCGGTGAAATTGAGCATCGCGGCCTGGCGTCCACGTGCCATGCAGGCGAACAGCGTCACGGCCGCGGCCGCGGTGCTCGGCAGCATGATGCCGACACGTTCGTCACGCGCGGTCATGCGCGCGATCACCGCACCGAGCACGAACGTGCGCGTGACCAGCGCACCGAACGCGAGCCGCGCGCCGTTGGCGTCCTCGAGGATCACGTGGCGGCGCCCGTGAACGCGCATCGCGCGCACCAGCGCGCTGAACAGGGTCTCGCGGTTGAACGCGTTGTGAAACGCGATGTCGCGCAGGATGTCGAACACCGCCTCGGTCGCCGCTTCGCGGCGCGCGGCGCCACGCAGTGCGGCCGGCAGTTCGAGCCGGCGCGGTGCCAGGATCCGCAGCGTGACCCGGGGCAGCCAGCGGCGCGGCAGCAGGCCGGATAGCGCGCTCGCGCGCGAGTACTGCAGGCCGTCGATGCCAATCGGCAGAATCAGGGCAGCGGCCTTGTCGGCAATCAGGCCGGCGCCTTCGTAGACCTTCAGCGGCGTGCCGGTGGTGGTGACGCGGGCCTCGGGAAACACCACCGTGGGCACGCCGTCACGGACCTCGCGCACGAGCGTCTTGAGCGCGACCGGGTTGAGGGTGTTCATTTCATGGCAGCGCGCCAATGCGAGGAACGGCCGCAGGTACCAGCGATGCGCGGTTTCGCGGTTGACCGCGAAAGCCGGTGCGGTGGGCAGGAACAACCACAGGAACGCACCGTCCAGGAGCGAGACGTGGTTGGCCACGATGAGCACCCGTTCGCCGGCCGCGGGCACGTGCTCGAGCCCGCTGACGCGGACCCTGAACAGTACGCGCACGACGAGCCTGAGCAGACGGCGGAGCATGGCGTCAGGAATACGTCGCAGGCCGCGCCGCGGTGGCGCCGCGCGCGTCAGATGTCGTGCTGGTGGCCGGCATCGTCGGGCCTGGCGACGACGAGACGCTGGCCGGGCCGCAGCGCGAGATCGTCGGCCAGCCCGTTCCAGCGTTTCAGGTCCGCGATCGAAATGCGGAAGCGGCGCGAGATGGTCCACAAGGAATCGCCGTGGCGGACCTCGTAATGGGGCGCGGCGCCGCGGCTGGCGAGGGCGTCGGAGCCGGGCAGCCGCAAGCGTTGCCCGGGCCGCAACGTGCTACGCGGTGAAATCCCGTTGACGCGCGCGAGGGTGGCGACGCTGGTGCCGTTGGCCCGGGCCAGCTCCCACAGGTTGTCGCCGCTGCGTACGACGAGCTCGCGCCCGGCGCTGGCCGTGGTGCCGACCGCGCCGCCGGGGTCGGCCGGCAGTTCCGCCCCGGGTAGCGGGACCTGCAATGTCTGGCCGATGGCAAGCGCGCTCGAATGGAGTCCGTTGGCCGTCTTGAGCGCTGCGACCGATACGGCGTGGCGTGCGGCGATGTGCGAGAGCGTCTCGCCCGCGCTGACGACGTGTTCGCGCAGCGGGCGGCGTGCATGCGCAGGCAGCGTGGCGAGGGCCGTCTCGACGGCCGTGGCGTGGCCGTGGGGAACCAGTACCGTGCTCGGTGCATTAGCCACCGTGTAGCGTTTGCGGAACGCGGCGTTGAGGCGATCGAATTCCGTGGCGCTCATGCCGGTCCAGTCGAGCACGCGGTTCAGATCGAGCGCCGCGCCGACCTCGACTGTTTCGAAGTGAGGCGTGGCCGGAATCTCGGCCAGCGTCACGCCATGGGCGGCCGGGTTGGCGATGATCTCCACCAGCGCCATCAGCTTGGGGACGTAATCGCGCGTGGTACGCGGCAGGTCGAGCGACCAGAAATCGGTACGCCGCCCGAGGCGTTGGTTGCGTTCGATGGCGCGCTCGACGGTGCGCTCACCGCAATTGTACGCGGCGAACACGAGCTGCCAGTCGCCCATGAAGCGGTCGCGCAGGGCCTCGAGGTAATCGAGCGCGGCAGCGGTACTGGCGACGACGTCGCGCCGCCCGTCATACCAGCGCGAGACGTGCAGACCGTAATGGCGCGCGGTTGCCGGGATGAACTGCCAGATGCCGGCGGCGCCGGCGGGCGAGGTCGCGCGCGGGTTGTAGGCGCTTTCGATGATCGGGATCAGCAGAACCTCGTAGGGCAGCTCGCGGCGCGTGACTTCCTGGTAGACGTAGTAGAGATACGGCCGCGCGCGCTCCGACGCCTCGCTGACGAAGCGGGCGCTGTGGTGAAAATAGGCAAGCGGTTTGCGCAACGGCTGACGCGGGTCGGGCGCCATGCGCAGTTCGAAGCCGATGCGTTGCCACAGGTCGATATCGCTGGCAGCTTGCTGCGCCGCGCGAGGGGTGGTCCGGGGCGTGCCGTGCGCTGCCGGCCGATGCACGATCGAAGGCTCCTCAGCAGTGCGCTCGCTGGCCGGCGACGGCGATGCCATGGCCACGGCGTCACCGGCCGGTTCGGCTTGCCGCGTGGGCCATGAACAGGCCGTCAGCGTCAGCGCGATCGCACCGGCCAGAAGGCTTCTTGTTATGGTGCGCGCCCCCGACATGGCGCGTATGCTAGCAGCCTGCCGGACTCTGGAACAATCTGCTGCGCTGGCGGGAGCGCGGCCCGAATGAACCCGATTTCTCGTTACATGGAACCACCATGCGCCTCGAAATCGTGTTCATCTGGACTCGCCCTTCCACCATGCTCGCTAAGATTGCCTAAGGCCGACAGGCTGCCGGCAGCCTGCCTGACTCAGGAACAATCTGTCGTGAAGTGCGCGTGGCGCGGCGCTTCGCGGCCTGCTGCGGGGCGCCGTTTCGTCACGCGTCCAGCGCCGTGCCTGAACCACCTCGACGGCGTGCGGCGGCACGCGGCGCGTGCGCGTTGCAGCAGCCGCGACCACGTGACAAGCTTGCGCCCCGATTCGTGCAAACTCGAGGAACCCGCACCCGCGCATGGGCTTGAGAACTTCGTCCGCACCCGGCGAGATGGTGGTTCCGGACGCGCTCGTCGACTGGTACCGGCGCGAGCCCGGCAGTTTCGCCGCGACGGCGGAGCAGCACCTGCTCGGTAACGTGCTGCCGGACCTGTTCGGTTTCCACATCGTCCAGCTCGGTTGCCACCATGTCGACGACCTGCTGCGACCGAGCCGCATTTCGCACAAGGTCCGCGTCGAGCTGGGCGGGCAGGCCGATGCCCCCGTGCACTTGCGCTGCAGTGAGGATGCCCTGCCGCTGGCCGCGAATACCATCGATGTGCTGGTCCTCCCGCACGTGCTCGAGTTCGCCGACGATCCGCGTCGCGTTTTGCGCGAGGCGGAGCGCGTGCTGATTGGCGAAGGCCACATCGTCGTGCTCGGTTTCAACCCGTGGAGCTCGTACGGCCTGCGGTCGCTGCTGCAACGCTGGCAGGGGCGGGCCCCCTGGAGTGGTCACTTCATCTCCGCCAACCGGATCAAGGATTGGCTGCAACTGCTCGGCTTCGATATCGTCGCGCTCGAGCGCGCCGGCTTCCGCCCGCCGATGCGCAGCCAGCGTCTCAATCGCGCCAGCGCCTTCCTCGAGCGCCTCGGTGCCTACCTGTGGCCGGCGCTCGGCAACCTGTATGTCGTGGTGGGCAAGAAGCGCGTCGAGGGCGTCACGCCACTGCGGGCGAGCTGGCGCCAGCGCCGTCGCGTGCTCGCCGGCGGCATGGTCGAACCCTCGACACGTGGACTGCGTCGCGGCACCGGCGGGGATCGGGTATGAGCGCGAACGAAGCGCAGGTGATCGCCTATACCGACGGCGCCTGCCGCGGCAACCCGGGTCCGGGTGGCTGGGGTGCGGTGCTGCGCTGGCGCGGGCACGAACGCCGCCTCAAGGGCGGCGCGCGCGCCACGACCAACAACCGCATGGAGCTCAGTGCGGCCATCGAGGCGCTCGCCGCGCTGACCCGTCACAGCCGCGTGCGCATCGTCACCGACTCGAAGTACGTCATGCAGGGCATCACCGAATGGTTACCCGGCTGGAAGCGGCGCGGCTGGCAGACGGCGCAGAAGAAACCGGTCAAGAACGTCGACCTGTGGCAGCGGCTGGACGAGCTGGTGCAATCACACGAGGTCGAATGGCGCTGGGTTCGTGGCCACAGCGGCGACGAAGGTAACGAGCTCGCCGACACGCTCGCCAACCTTGCCATTGACGAGCTGCTGGCCGGCAGCCACACCGATTGAGGAGACAGACATGCGTCAAATCGTGCTCGACACCGAGACCACCGGCCTCGAAGCTGCCCAGGGGCACCGCGTCATCGAGATCGGATGCATCGAGATCGTCAATCGCAGGATCACCGAGCGTTCCTATCACCAGTACATCAATCCCCAACGCGAAGTCGATGCCGGCGCCGCGGAAGTGCACGGGATGACGCTGGACAATCTGCGCGATAAGCCGGTGTTCGCCGACATCGCGTCGGAGTTCATCGATTTCGTGCGCGGTGCGGAGCTGGTCATCCACAACGCGGCCTTCGACGTCGGTTTCCTCGATGCCGAGTTCGGGCTGCTCGGATCGGCCTGGGGACGGACCACGGACTACTGCACGGTTTTCGACACGCTGAAGCTCGCGCGCGACATGCATCCCGGCCAGCGCAACAGCCTCGATGCGCTGTGCAAGCGCTACGAAATCGAGAACTCGCACCGCGAGCTGCACGGCGCGCTGCTCGACGCGGAGCTGCTGGCCGAGGTCTACCTCGCGATGACCGGGGGGCAGGTCACGCTGGCGCTCGACGCCGACGGCGCGCGGTCGGGCGCCAGCGGGCGCACGCGGCGGCGTCGTGCCGCCGGGCCCGTGCGGATCAGGGTCGTTGCGCCGTCGCAGGCCGAACTCGCCGCACACGAGGCGGCCCTGGCCAGGGTGCGCGCGGCGAGCGGGGGGAGTTGCCTGTGGCTCGAGGAGGCGGAACCGGCGGAACCGACGGCTGCGGGCGCGGCCGCGGCGCCGTGACGCCCCGGGGGGACGCGACGGCGCGGAGAAGGGATGCCGTTCAGGCAGCGGCTTCGGACGTCATGCGCTGCAGGTCGCCGCTCTGGTACATGCCGAGCACGATGTCGCAGCCGCCGACCAGCTCGCCGTCGATGAAGACCTGCGGGAAGGTGGGCCATTCGGAGTAGCGCGGCAGGTGCTGACGGACGTCGGGCTCGGCGATCACGTCGACGTGGTGGAAGTCCGCGCCGCAGGCCTTGAGGGCTTCGACCGTGCGCATCGAGAAGCCACACTGCGGGAACTGCGGCGTACCCTTCATGAAGATGACGACGCGATGCGTCTCGACGATCTCCTTGATGCGATCGATGGTGTCCATAGGTGCTCCTGGCATGATGCTGTGTATTTGGTTCGCGCGGCTGCGCAGGCGGCGGGGCGCGCGGCGCCCGGCAGGTGCGCCGCCGCGTGCCGGCGCGCCCGGCGGATGAGCCGCGCGGGCGTTCGATGGCCGCGCAAAAGGAGTGTAAGGGCTCTGCACGGCTTTTCAACGGACTCCGCGTAGGGAATTTCGTCCGCTGCCCCAGCCGCCACCCCCCGGTGTTTCGATGCGCAGGCGATCCCCCGCGCGCACGTGGCGCTCGCATTTGCCCGGCAGCAGTTCCCCGTTCAGCCGGTTGCGCCCGGGTTGTCCCGGCGCCCCCCCGGCGAGGCCGGGAGGCGCCAGTTCACGCCGCTCGCCGAGCAGCGTCACGCTGGCCGGCGCGAGGAAGGCATACTCGCGGACCAGGCCGTCGCCGCCGCGATGATGGCCGGCACCGCCGGAATTCCTGCGTACGGCGTAACGTGTGACGCGCAGCGGGTAGCTCATTTCGAGCACTTCGACGGGCGTGTTGAGGGTGTTGGTCATGTGTGAATGCACCGCGCTCAAGCCGTCGCCGTCGGCATGCGCGCCGGTGCCGCCGGCGAGCGTTTCGTAGTAGTCCCAGCCGGGTCCGCCCATCGCGACGTTGTTCATCGTGCCCTGGCTGGCCGCGGGAATGCGCGCGGGCACGGCCTGCGCGAGTGCACCGAGCACGACGTCGACGACACGCTGGCTGGTCTCGACGTTGCCGGCGGCAACGGCGGCCGGCGCTTCGGCATTGAGCAGGCAGCCGCGTGGTACGACCAGGTCGAGCACCCGCAGCGAGCCTGCGCAAGGGGGCGTCGCGCGCGGCATCAATGCGTAGAACACGTAATAGGCCGCCGCCGCGGTCACCGCGAGAGGACAGTTGATGTTGCCCGCGACCTGCGGCCCGGTGCCGGTGAAATCAAGCGTGACGCGCTCGCCGGCGATGGTCAGGGTCAGCGCGATCGGCACGCGCGTCGCGGCGATGCCGTCACCGTCCATGGCGTCGGAATGACGATAGACGCCGTCCGGCAACTCGCGCACCATGCCGCAGGCGAGCGTCTGCGCGTACTCATCGAGTGCGTCGAGCGCGGCGCGGAAGTCGCGCGGCGTGCCGCGCTCGACGAGCGCGCCGAGACGGGCCACGCCGGTTCGGTTGGCGCTGACCTGGGCGGCGAAATCGCCGAGCGTGGCGGCGGGGTTGCGCAGCCCTTGTTCGAGAACGCGGCGCGTCGCGGCATCCGTGCGGCCGGCGCGCAGGTAATAGCGTGGTTCGAGCACCAGACCCTCCTCGTCGAGTGAGCGTGCGAGCGGCATGGAGCCGGGGCTGGGGCAGCCGATGTCGGCATGGTGGGCCCGGTTGGCGCAGAACGCGATCAGCTCCTCACCGACGAAGACCGGGGCGATCAGGGTGACGTCGGGCAGGTGGGTGCCGCCGAGGTAGGGGTCGTTGACCACCACCATGTCCCCCGCCTGCCAGGCGAGGCGCTGCACCACGTCGCGCATCGCGTAGGCCATGCTGCCCAGGTGGACCGGAATGTGCGCGGCTTGTGCGCACAGGTCGCCGTCGGCGGTGAAGATGGCGCAGGAAAAGTCGAGCCGATCCTTGATGTTGGGCGAGAAGGCGGCACGCCGGAGCGTCGCCCCCATTTCCCCGCAGATCGCCTCGAGGCGGCTGACGAACAGCCCCAGCTCTATCGGGTTCATCGTATCTAACCGAAACTATTGGATTTTCTCAGATCGCCAGTCTTGCATATTCGGGGACTCTTGCGGACAATGCGCCGCTTGATTGGCGGTGGGCCGTGCCGCGCGGGGGAGTCGCGGACGGCCACGCCCGTCGCTGCTCCCGGCCCGTGGGGAGACGGGCCGGCGGTCGCCCGCGGCGGCGGGCCGTCAGCGGCATACGCCGCCTCACCGAACGAGCAGAGCCGTCGGCCGGTCGCCGGAAAGCGGCAGCAAGGATGAGACCGCCGAGACGCGCCGGCTCGTTCGGTGCCTGCTCAGACACATCCATTCAGGGGTTCCACTATGGCTGCTGGACCGAGCCCGGCATTGATGTCGAATTATGGTCGTCTCGATGTGACCTTCACGCACGGCAGCGGCGTCTGCCTGTACGATGACAGTGGCCGCGAGTACCTCGATGCATTGTGCGGCATCGCCGTATGCGGACTGGGGCATGCGCATCCCGACGTCACGCGGGCGCTTGCCGAGCAGGCCGCACGGCTCGTGCACACCTCGAATCTCTACCGTATCGAGCGCCAGGAGCGCCTCGCCGAGAAGCTCGCCGCGCTGACCGGGCTGGAACGGAGTTTCTTTTGCAACTCCGGCGCCGAAGCCAACGAGGCCGCACTCAAGATCGCGCGCAAGCACGGGCACGCGCAGGGCATCGAACGCCCGGTCGTGATCGCGATGAACGGCAGCTTTCACGGCCGCACCATGGCCGCGCTCAGCGCGACCGGCAACCCCAAGGTGCACGCCGGCTTCACGCCACTGCTCGATGGCTTCCTGCACGTGCCTTACGACGACGTCGATGCCGTCGGTGCCGCCGCTGCCCGTGCCGACGTGGTTGCGGTGATGGTCGAGCCGGTCCTCGGCGAAGGCGGCGTCGGCGTGCCGCAGCCGCGTTACCTCGCCGCCCTGCGCAAGCTGTGCGACGATCGTGGCCTGCTGCTCATGGTCGACGAAGTACAGACCGGTATGGGCCGCACCGGGCGCTGGTTCGGTTTTCAGCACGATGACATCGTGCCGGACGTCGTGACGCTGGCCAAGGGCCTGGGCAACGGCGTGCCGATCGGCGCCTGCCTCGCGCGCGGTGCCGCCGCCGACGTCCTCGGCCCGGGCACGCACGGCTCGACGTTCGGCGGCAATCCGCTGGTCGCCGCGGCCGCGCTGGCCGTCATCGACGTCATCGAGCGCGACGACCTGGTCGCGCGTGCGGCCGCGCTCGGCGCGCGCATGCTGACAGCCTTCCGCGAGCGTCTGGGCGGGCACGCCGGTGTGCGCGAGGTGCGTGGTCACGGCCTGATGCTCGGCATCGTCCTCGAACAGCCGTGTGCCGAACTCGTCAAGGAGGCGCTCGCGGCCGGGCTGCTGATCAACGTCACTGCCGATCGCGTGGTGCGCCTGTTGCCCCCGCTGATCATGAGCGACGCCGAGGCCGATGCGATCGTCGACCGCGTGTCGGCGCTCATCGAGCAGTTCCTCGCCCGCGCCGCCTGAGCGCACGCACGATGGGTGTACGCCACTTCCTGTCTCTCCACGATCTCGAGCGTGCCGAGGTCGTGACCCTCATCGAGAGCGCCATCCGGCTGAAACGCTGGCGGCGCAACGGTTATCGCCCGCGGCTGTTCGAAGGCCGTACGCTGGCGATGATCTTCGAGAAATCATCGACGCGCACGCGCGTTTCATTCGAAGTGGCGATGGCGGAAGGCGGTGGCAGCGCGATCTTCCTGTCCACGCGCGAATCGCAACTCGGTCGCGGCGAACCGCCGGAGGACACCGCCCGGGTGCTGTCCGAAATGGCCGACGCCATCATGATTCGCACCTTCGAGCACGCCCTGGTCGAGCGTGTCGCCGCGGTCGCGCGCGTGCCGGTGATCAACGGCCTCACCAACAGCCTGCATCCCTGCCAGGTGCTGGCCGATCTCGTCACCTACTTCGAACATCGCGGCGACATCCGCGGTCGCCGCGTGGCCTGGGTCGGCGACGGCAACAACATGTGCAACTCCTACATCAACGCAGCTGCGTTGATGGATTTCGAGCTGCGTATCGCCACGCCCGAAGGTTACGAGCCCGAGCATCTCGAGCGTCGCGGCGACGCGGCCCGGGTCAGCCTGGTGCGCGATCCGGTGCAGGCCGTGGCCGACGCCGACCTGGTCGTGACCGATGTGTGGGCCAGCATGGGCCAGGAGGAAGAGGCCGCGGCACGGCGCGACGTCTTCCGCCCTTACCAGGTCGACGCCGCCCTGATGGCGCATGCCGCGCCGTCGGCGTTGTTCATGCACTGCCTGCCGGCGCATCGCGGCGAGGAAGTCGCCGCCGAGGTGATCGATCATCCAGACAGCGTGGTCTGGGACGAGGCCGGCAATCGCCTGCATGCACAGAAAGCCCTGCTCGAGTTCCTGCTGCGCGCGCAGTGACGACGCCGCGCCTGCCTTCCCGGTACGCACCGCAACGCGCCTGCCGCCGACCAGGGCGGGCGCGATTGACACCTCTCAGGCGCATCGCTAGCGTGACGCGCACCGCGCAAGCGGCGGCGTCGCGCGTATCGCGCGGCGGCGAGCGACACAGGTTGACGACGAGTGGCTGATCCCCGCGGTATCGGAATGACTTCGCAACGGGCCCGGAACCGGCTCGTCGATCAGTTGCGCGGCATGGGCATTCGTAACGAGCAGATCCTCGAGATCATGCGCACCACGCCGCGGCACCTGTTCGTCGACGAAGCGCTGGCGAGCCGCGCGTACGAGAACACGGCGCTGCCGATCGGCTTCGGCCAGACCATCTCCCAGCCCTACATCGTGGCGGCGATGAGCGAGGCCTTGTTCGTCAGCGGGCGGCTCGACAGGGTGCTCGAGGTCGGCGCCGGATGCGGTTACCAGAGTGCGGTGCTGTCGCAGATCGCCGGCCGGGTGTTCGCCATCGAACGTATCGCCGCGCTGGCCAACAAGTTGCGCAGCCGGCTCCACGAACTGCGTTTCAACAATGTTCGCGTGCGTCACGGAGACGGTTTTCTCGGTTGGGTGGAGAATGCACCCTACGATGCCATTCTCGTCGCCGCGGCTCCGGTCGGGGTGCCGGCGCAACTGCTCGAGCAGCTCGCAGTCGGTGGTCGCATGGTCATCCCGGTCGGTCGCGCGGGGAGCCAGGAACTGCGTTTGCTGACCCGCACGGCGAGCGGTATCGAAGAGGCGATTCTCGAACGCGTCAGCTTCGTGCCGCTGCTCGATGGTACGAGCTAGCAGCAGTCGCGACCGAGGAGTTTCCCCGGCTAGCTGCCGCCCCACGCGTTCCACCGGCCAATGAGCACCGAACACCGACGCGCAACTCCGCCATCGAAGCGCGTGGTCGCGTGCATCCGGCGACTTCGCGCGTGGCGCCGGCGCGGCGATCGCACGCTGTCGCCCGGCGCCAGGCAAGAAGCGCTTGGTGCGCGCTGCGCGCATGCCGGGGTGCTCGTCGCAATGCTCCTGCTTGCGGCCTGCCACTCGGTGCCGCGCGCACCGGTCGAAGAGAAGACCCCGCCGCGCGCGGGTGCTCCGGGGGTCACGCGCGAGGCGCGGCCCGCGCCTCGCGTCACCCCCGGGGTCTCGCGTCCCACCGTGCACGTCGTGGTGCGCGGTGACACACTGCATGGCATTGCCTTTCGTCACGGCCTCGATTACCGCGATCTCGTACGCTGGAACCGCATTCGCAACCCGGATCTGATCCTGGTCGGTCAGCGCCTGCGTCTCACGCCGCCGGCATCGGCGAAAGCGCCGCCGCCGAAGACTCAGCCGTCGGCGGCCCGGCCCGCGCCGCCGGCGAAGCCGCGCGTGGAGGCCGGCGCCGCACCGGTCGCGCCGCGCGCGCCTGCGCCGGCGACTCGCGGCGGCAAGCCGCAATGGAGCTGGCCAGCCAGCGGCAAGGCCACCCGGGCGACCACCGTGACCGGTAATCGCGGCCTCGAAATCCGCGGGCAACGCGGCCAGGAAATCAAGGCGGCCGCCGCCGGTGCCGTCGTCTACAGCGGAAGTGGACTGCGAGGATACGGTGAGCTTATTATCATCAAGCATAACGATACGTTCCTCAGCGCCTACGCCCACAACGAGTCACGGCTCGTCGAGGAAGGCCAGCGCGTGAAGGGCGGACAGCTCATCGCCCGTATGGGCGATAGCGAGGCGCGCGAAGTCATGCTTCATTTCGAGATTCGCCGTAACGGAAAGTCCGTCGACCCGCTGCAGTATCTACCCGGGCGTTAGCAGGAGGTCAGCTGCATGTCCGAATCGCGTGGCAAGGGATCGCGCTCCAGCCGCACCGAGACGGACGAAGCGACGATCGCCAACGAGGCGGACGAGGCCGTAGCCGCCGAACCCCCGGCGGACGACGAACCGCTGCTCGAAGATGCCGATACGGCCGGCGAAGGCGACGATGCCGTCGACGAAGAGTCTGCCGAACCCCAGCGTTTCCTGCCTGGCGAAGTGTCGCAGGGCGACATGGATGCGACCCGTCTGTACCTGAACGAGATCGGCTTCTCGCCGCTGCTCACGGCCGCGGAAGAGGTGATGTTCTCGCGGCGCGCGCTGCGTGGCGACGAGGCCGCGCGCAAGCGCATGATCGAAAGCAACCTGCGCCTGGTGGTCAAGATCGCGCGGCGCTACATGAATCGTGGCCTGGCGCTGCTGGACCTCATCGAAGAAGGAAACCTCGGACTGATCCGGGCGGTCGAGAAGTTCGATCCGGAACGCGGTTTCCGCTTCTCGACCTATGCGACATGGTGGATCCGGCAGACCATCGAGCGTGCGCTGATGAACCAGACGCGCACCATCCGGCTGCCGATCCACGTCATCAAGGAAATCAACATCTACCTGCGCGCTGCGCGTGAACTCGCGCAGAAGCTCGATCGCGAGCCCAGCCCGGAGGATGTCGCGAACATGCTCGACAAGCCGATCGAGGACGTCAAACGCATGCTCGGACTCAACGAGCGCACCACCTCGGTCGACGTGCCCGCCGAGCGCGATTCCGATCGCTCCGTGCTCGACACGATTCCCGACGAGCACAATCCCGATCCGGCGGTGGTGTTGCAGGACGAAGACGTGCAGCGTCATCTCGAGGACTGGCTGGGCCAGCTCAACGACAAGCAGCGCGCGGTGGTCGAGAGCCGCTTCGGCCTGCATGGCCGCGAGATCGCGACGCTGGAGGAGGTCGGCAACGAGATCGGCGTGACGCGCGAGCGGGTGCGCCAGATCCAAATCGAGGCGCTGCGGCGCCTGCGCCAGATTCTCGAACGCGAAGGCTTCTCGATCGAACATCTGTTCGCGGAGCTCTGAGCGCGACACGACGCGCCCGGCGCGTCAGCCTGTCGGCGCTGCCCGCCGACGCAGGCAGTGTCTCGTGCTGCCACGCATCAAGGTCTGAACGCCGCCATGGCGCGCTACCGCGAACCGAGCGGCGAGATCGCGTTCGAGGAAGCTCTTGGCGAGTCTCGAGCCGGCATCCGGCGCAGGTTCTGTTCCGGTATCGGTATGGCGAGTCTTCGCAATAGCCGGCGGTGACGTGCGCTTTGCGCCTCGAGCTCGGACGGCGCGGATACGAAGTGCTCGGCCCGGACTCGATCAGAAGTTCCTCAAATCATGTAGAGCGCCGCAACGACCGCACGACCCTCGCCGGCAAGGATATTGTATGAACGGCACGCTGCTCCGGTATCCATCACTTCGAGCCCCGCGCCCTGCTTGGCGAGCAGGGTGGTCAGTGCGTGATCGACGAAGACCTGGCGCGCGCCAGTGCCGAGCAGGACGATCTCGGGTTCGAGCGCGGCGATTGCGGCCATGTGCGATTGATCGAGCGCCGCCAGCGCGGGGGGCAGCAAATCCGTGATCAGGCGCGACGGGGCGACGACACAGGGTTGCTCGACACGGCGCTCGCCGATGCTGACCCAGCCATCCGCGTAGGCGGAGACGAGGAGCGTCGAGGGATCGTCGTCGAAATCGAGTTTCATGGTTGTGCGGACATGCTCAAGGGCGTATCCGAGATTGTATGATGCGACCCCACACGAATTGCAAACCGATCAGATTGGCAACAAATACGGAGAAATTGCATGCGTATCATTCTTCTCGGCGGACCAGGTGCGGGCAAGGGCACCCAGGGCGACTTCATATGTGCGCGCTACGGGATCCCCAAGATTTCTACTGGTGACATGCTCCGTGCAGCGGTGGCGGCAGGTACGGAGTTGGGCCAGGCGGCGAAGAAGATCATGGACAGTGGCGGTCTCGTGTCCGATGACATCATCCTCGGCCTGGTCGCCGAACGCGTCGCGCAGGACGACTGCGCCAACGGATTCCTCTTCGACGGCTTCCCGCGCACGATTCCCCAGGCCGAGGGCCTGGCGGCGAGCGGTGTGACAATCGACAAGGTGGTGGAAATTGCGGTCGATGACGAGGAGATCGTCAAGCGCATGTCCGGTCGTCGCGTCCATCCGGCTTCGGGACGGACCTATCACGTCGACTTCAATCCGCCGAAGGTGGCCGGCAAGGACGACGAGACCGGCGAGCCACTGGTGCAGCGCGACGACGACAAGGAAAGCACCGTGCGCAATCGGCTCGCGGTCTACCACGATCAGACCAAACCGTTGATCGATTTCTATTCGCGGCAGGCGCATGCAGACCCGGCGCTGACCTACATCAGGATCGATGGCGTAGGTGCTGTCGATGACATACGCGAAAAGATCTTTGCGGCGCTCGGTTGATCAACTTCGACGTTGTCATGTGCGTGATGATCATCAGGCTTCAAGAAATTCTCGCCGGTGCCGAAAGCGAACGAGATACGCAACGCTGTCTTTTGCACGCAACAACGATACGTTGAGCGCGTAAAAAAAATCAGGTGATTTCATTGCAGATCCGTTTTTTGTGATGTATATAGGCCACTGTGGTGTTGCATTATTAACCTCAATTAGTAATTGAAGGGGGGCCTCGTTATGGCGAAGGCAAAGAAGAAGGCAGCGAAGAAGAAAACATCGGTAGCGAAGAAGAAGACCGCTAAGAAGCGTGTCGCGAAGAAGGCAACGAAGAAGAAGGTTGCCAAGAAAGTAGCCAAGAAGGCGGCGAAGAAGAAAGCCACCAAGAAGAAAGCTTCGAAGAAGAAAGCGACCAAGAAGAAGGCTACGAAGAAGAAAGCTTCGAAGAAGAAAGCGACGAAGAAGAAGGCCACCAAGAAGAAGGCTTCCAAGAAGAAAGCCACCAAGAAGAAGGCGACGAAAAAGAAGGTAGCCAAGAAGAAGGCCACCAAGAAGAAAGCGACCAAGAAGAAAGCAGCAAAGAAGAAGGTAGCTCGAAAAAAGTAACGGCGCGCGATGGCCACACTGACGAGCGCGAAAGGCTGCAGGAGGCCAAGACGGAAGTCCGCGCACGCCTTGCAGCTCGCAGAGAAGCGGCCCGGTTACGGAAAGCCGAGCAGACCAAGCGCGCTGCGATGAAGAGAGCTATCGAAAAGTTCGCACGGAAGTGGGAACGGGAGTACGACCGCAAGCACAAACGCGGTTGACCTCGCTCCCCGGCGAATATCGAGACCACGCGGCGACGGGAGTTGCCGCGGTGGCCCGCTGGGCCACACACTTCAAGCCCTTCCCTCGGGAAGGGCTTTTTGTTTTCCGGCGTCTGCCCACGACGGCGCGCCGCTTTCCGGAACGTGCTGCGAGTGGCCAAGAGCAAGTCCAAGACGCGCGCCGCCAAAAGCTCGGCGCGTGCTCCGCGGCGAGGGCGTAAGCTGCGGAAATGGCTATGGTTTTTCCTCAGGCATGCGCTCCTGTGGCTGCTCGTCGCGGTGGCCGCGTACTGGCTCTGGCTCGACCGGGAGGTTGCCGCGACGTTCGAGACCAAGCAGTGGGCATTGCCGGCGCGGGTCTATGCGCGGCCACTCGAGCTGCACGCCGGTGCGCGCGTTTCGCCCGAGCGCCTGCGCCGCGAACTCGACTACCTCGGCTACCAGCGCGGCGAGACGGTCGCCGCGCGTGGGCAGTACCGTCAGGCGGGCGCTCACATCGAGCTGTACGCGCGCGGTTTCCGCTTCTGGGATTTCCCGGAGGCGCCGCGGCGCGTCCGAGTGCGCTTCGCGGACGAGGTGATCGAAGCACTCGTTGCGGTCGATGGCGGCGAGGCGATTGACCTTATGCGCCTCGACCCGGTTGAGATCGGCAGCATCAACCCGCGCCGTTTCGAAGATCGCAAACTGCTTGCCTACGACGATCTCCCACGCGAGTTCGTGCGCATGCTCGTGGCCGTCGAAGACCATCGCTTCTTCTCGCATCATGGCGTCGACGGGTTCGGCCTGATGCGTGCGATGTTCGCCAACCTGCGAGCGGGCCGGCTCGTTCAGGGTGGCAGTACGCTGACCCAGCAACTGGTCAAGAACTTCTATCTGACCCGTGAGCGTACTCTCGCGCGCAAGCTGACCGAGATGATGATGGCCGTCTCGCTCGAGCTGCGCTACGACAAGCGGCAGATCCTCGAGACCTACGTCAACGAAGTCTTCCTCGGCCAGGACGGCAATCGTGCCATCCACGGGTTCGAACTCGCGGCGCAGTTCTATTTCGGTTCGCCACTCGCCGAACTCGACATCGAGGAAATGGCGTTGCTCGTCGGCATGGTCAAGGGTCCCTCGGTCTACGATCCACGCCGCCATCCCGAGGCCGCGCGCAAGCGCCGTGACGTGGTGCTGGAGGTGTTGGCGCGGCACGGCATGTTCGGTGCGGAGGCGCTGCGACGCGCGCGCACCGAACCGATTGCGCTGCGCGTCGGGGGCGCCGGCGCAACCGCGGCGAGTCCCGCGTTCATGGCACTGGTCAAGCGCCAGCTTCTGCGCGATTACAGCGCTTCCGATCTCAACGCCGCGGGCCTCAATGTCTTCACCACGCTCGACATCGATTTGCAACGGCGCAGCGAGGCGGCCACGCGGTCGACCATCGACGCGCTGGAATCCGAGCGTGGCCGGGATAGCCTGCAGGCGGCGATCGTGGTCGTCGAGCCGCGTAGTGGTGAAATCCTGAGCCTGGTCGGCGATCGGAACGCGGGTTACGCCGGCTTCAATCGCGCGCTCGACGCCAGGCGGCCGATCGGCTCGACCGTCAAGCCGCTGGTCTATGCTCACGCGCTTGCGCAGCCCGAACGCTACGCCTTGTTCACGCCGCTGGCCGATGTCGCGGTCAGTTGGACCGACGAGCAGGGCAACACGTGGCGGCCGAAGAACTTCGACGGTGAGGAACAGGGTCGCGTGACCGTGCTGGAAGCGTTGACGCGTTCACTCAACCTTGCCACCGTCAACATGGGGCTGGACCTGGGGCTCGAGCCGCTGCGCGACCATCTTGCCGGGCTCGGCATCGAGGGACGCCTGAACGCTTACCCGTCGCTGCTGCTGGGCGCCGTCGACATGTCGCCGGCGGCACTTGCCGAGGTCTATACCGCGCTGGTCAACGATGGTTTCAAGGTTCCGTTACGCGCGATCAGCGACGTCACGACGCACGAGCAGCGCAAGCTCAAGCGCTACGGTCTGGAGATCGCCCGGGTGATGGAGCCGGCCACTGCCGCGCTGGTGCGGTTCGCCATGACCCGGGTCGTCGCCGAAGGCACCGCGCGCGCGCTCCAGCGCGACTTCCGCGGACGTCTGCCGTTGGCCGGCAAGACCGGAACGTCCGACGACAACCGCGACAGCTGGTTCGTCGGTTTTGGCGCCAATCGGCTCGCCGTCGCCTGGATCGGTCGTGACGACAACGGTGTCACCGGCCTGACCGGCAGCACGGGAGCGATGCGCCTGTGGTCGGCGGTGATGCGCCACACCGCGCTCGAGCCGGCGTCGCTGACGTTGCCCGAGACGCTCGCCTGGCACACGGTCGATCTCGCGAGTGGCGTCGCCGTGCCGGCGGATTGTGCCGGCGCAGCGCGTATCCCGGTCCACCGGCGTACCATGATCGAGCGACGTGACAGCTGCACGCCGGTGAGCACGGCGCCATCGACTCCGGCCGACCAGCCGCGTGGCCTGCTCGACAGATTGAGGGGATTGTTCTCGCGATGACATTTCTTGCAAGGACCAGCGTGCTGCTACTGGCCGGCCTGCTGAGCGCCTGTGCCGGTGGTGGCATGCGCGCGCCGGTCGAGGAGCGTTCGGCCGGCGGCGGCGCGCCGGCAGCCGTGCCGACGCCGGCACGTGAGGTGGATACAGAGCGGCGCGACGGTGTCGTCGTCGAAGCGTTACCCGAGGCGGCTGCGCCGCGTCTCGAGCCCTTGCCGGCCGACGCGGGGGAGGCGGATGCGGAAGACGACGCTGGCGCGCAGCAGCTCGCGCTGGCGACACCGGCCGCTCCCGCCCGCGACGGCGCGACGCAGAGCCTGTTGAGCGCCGCCGTGCAGGCCGCGGCGGCTGGCGAATGGGACCGTGCGCAGGCCGCGCTCGAGCGTGCGGTCAAGCTCTCGCCGCAAGATGCCGAACTGTGGCGCCAGCTGGCCTACACGCATTTTCGCGAGGGCGACCTGACGCAGGCCGCGGCGCACGCCGAACGTGCGGTGGCGCTGGCACCCGGGAGCGCCGCCGGCTGGGCGCTGGTCGCCGAGATCGAGTCGGCGCGCGGCAACGAAGCGGCTGCTGCGCGCGCCCGAAGCAAGTCCGCGCCACGCTGAGCGGGACGCGGTGCCGTGCCGCGCGGCGACCGGCACGCGGACATCGCGACCCGTTCGATTGCCCCCGTCCGAGTCGGCGCAACCACGAGTAATTGCGAGACCGGTTCTGGTCAATCGTCCGGCAGGGCATCGCGGCGAGCGGCAAGGCTGTCGCGCAGTGGCGGTGGCAGCTGGTCGCTGACACTGTAGGCGAAGGCGATTACTTCGGCGACGGCGACGAACAGTGCTTCCGGGATGGTCGCGCCGAGTTCGACCTGGGCGAGCACTTCGACGAGCTCCGGGTCGTCGCTGATGGGAACGTCATGTTCGAGCGCGAGCGCCGCGATGCGCGCTGCGAGTTCCCCGCGTCCCTTGGCCGTGACGCGGGGCGCGCCCATGCCGTCCCAGTGCAGGGCGACGGCGATGTCGACGTCTTGTTGCCGGTTCATGCGTGTTCGTCGACCAGGCGCTGCGACCAGGCACGCGGCGCCGGGCGTGTGATCCCCTCGTCGATCACCAGTGCCGCCACCGCGAGACCGTGCTGCTGCATGCGTTCGCCGAGACGCGGCGCATCCTGCTCCAGTGCGCTGTTGAGCCGCGCATCGTTGGAGCCCATGCGAATGCCCACAGTGTCGCCGGCGATGCGCAGCTGCGCGGAGAAGACGAGATCGTCGCCGAGCAGCAGGCGGATAGTGACGCCGGCGCGCGAGATCTCCGTGTCTGAAGTGCCGTCGCGCGCGTGTGCGTCCTCGGTCAGCTCGAAGCGCCACAGGTCGACGCGTTCCTGGTGACGCACGGGGAGTTCGAGCACCAGCGGTGTCCCCGGCGTGCCATGGCTGGCCGCGTTGTGCAGGTGATGGCTCTGAGTGCGCGCGATCGCACCATCGAACAACTCGCGCAGGCGCGGCAGATCGATGCCGCCGCCATCGTCGACCGGCACCAGGCCCGGTTCGGCTGCAGGCGGGGCGGGGGGCCTGGCCTCGGCGACGGCGAAGCGGGGCGCGGGCGCCACGTTGGCCGCTTCGGGGGGGAGGGACGTGCGCGGTGCCGCGGCGACGCCGGCGGGCGGCGCCGACGAACCCGGCAGGGCTCGGCGCATGTGCTCGAGGGCGGCGCGTAGCTCGCGCGGCGCCGGCGTGGTCTCGCCGCGGTCGAGGTGAACGTGTAACAGCCGCTCGGCCGGGCGCGACGCCTGTTCCAAGGCGCCGCGCAGCGTTGCCGGGTCGCTCAGCGCCGTGCGCTCGGGCACCTGTGCGAGCCAGTTGGCGGCGCGCGTGGCGAGCGTCGGCGGCAGAGCGGGCGTCGACGTGGTGGTGGCCGTGGCAGGGTTGCGCGTCAGCGCGCGCAGCAGTGTGAGCGTGTCGCCGGCGCTGCCCTGTTGCGGCAGGCTGCGGGCGAGCCCGCGCACGAGCGCTGGTGCGATCGCTTCGCGGCTGTTGTTTGGTGCGACGAGCTTCAGCGTGACCTCCGGGGTGGTCGCGCTGACCCTGACATCGAGCTTCTCACCGGCACGCAAGGGCAGTTCCGTGCGCGCGTTGACGAGCCGATCGCCGATGCGCAGCTGCGTATAGTTTTGCCGGGGTGTGCCGATAACTTCCGCGGTGAGCAGTTGCCCGAGCTGCCACTTCGGCAGCGCCGACGATGACCGTACGACGGCAAGCGGAGGCAGGCTGTTGATCGCTTTCAATGGCATGGCTGCTAGAGCGGCATTACTGGCGATTACTTGACGACGCGGATGGTCGATTCCAACGCAATCCAGGCGCTGCGCGAGCCGGCTGACGACGACACGACATGGTTCGTGCGCCGCGGTGCACAGGTGCGTGGCCCGTACGCATGGAGCACCATCGAGATGAATCTCGCGCTCGGGCGCATCCGCGGCAATGACGAGGTCTGTCCGGCCGGTCCGGGCTGGCGGTCGGTCGCCACGCTGCGCCCCGAGCCGTCCACGCCGGCGCCACCGACGGGCGCGCCCGACGCGCCGCGGCGGCGTGGACCGAGTGCGCTGGCAGAGCGGCGCGCGCGTGCGGAGTCGGTGTGGGCGAGCCTGCGCGAGGCGCCGCCGGCGCCACGGCGCGGCCGCTTCGCGCTCGCGCTCGGCGCTTTCGTGCTGGGCCTGCTCACGCTGGCCGTGTTCGTGGCGTCGCCACCGCCCAAGCCACCGATCGACTGCGGGGCCGCGCCGGCGGCAGGCGTCAACTGGGATTTCTGCACGCTCTCCGGTCTGAGTGCCGATGGCGCGGACCTCGCCGCACTGAGTGCGCGTAACGCGCGCTTGAACCGCGCCAGCCTGGTCGAGGCGAAGCTCGCCGAGAGCGATCTCGCCTATGCCGATCTGAGCGGTGCCAACCTCGCGCTCGGCGACCTCTCTGGTGCACGACTGGTCGGTAGCAGCCTGCGCGATGCCATTCTGCACCACACGGATCTGCGCGGCGCGGACCTGCGTTTCGCCGATCTCAGCGGCGCCAGCCTGGTCGAAGTCGCGCTGGATGGGGCGCGCCTGGACAGCGCAATCTGGCCTGACGGTCGTACCTGCGCACCGCGTTCGCGCGGTGCGTGCCGTCAGCGCTGAGGAGCGGGCGAGAGAACCCTCTCGACAGTCGGCCCGACGCGAGCGGCCGCGCCGCGTGCGCTCACGAAGCGTCGCGCCGCGTCGCCGGTAAGGCCAACGACAGGCGCGGCGAGCCGCGCGTGGTGTAGTGTTCGACCGCGATCTCGGTGAACGCGACATGGGCCGGAATGCCGGCCTTGCGACGCAGCTCGTCGAGGAAGCGAGCGGGTTCGGGAAGCTGCGCCCAGACTGATGGCAGGAACGTCGCGCGCCGCTCGCGGTAGCGGATCGTGAGCCCATCGTGCCCGGGACGCAGGCGGCGGAGCAGGTCGGTTTCGTCGGCAAAAGCCAGCGGTGTCGCCGCCTCCAGTACCGACACCTCGACCTCGGTGTTTGGGATCTCGGCGGCGGTCAGCGCCGGGAAGCGCGGGTCGTGCATGGCGGCGGCGCGTGCGTTCGCGGCAACGTCCTCGGCCAGGCTACGCCAGGCCTCGAGTGTGCCGATGCATCCGCGCAGGCGGGACGCCTGGGTCAGCGTGACGAAAGCCGCGCCGTGCGCGGCGAACGCGCTCGTGGCGGGCGCTGCCCCGCGGGCGAGATCCAGCTCGGCATGAATGCTGTGGCGCGCCAGTTCGGCGAGCGTACGTAGCAGCGCATCGTCCATCAGTCGCCGCCGTCGAGCACGTAGGCGGCATAACCGACCACGCGGTCGCGCGCCCCGGCGGTGTCGCCGGAATTGCACTGCGCGGCGCGTTCGATGTGCGCGCCGCGCGCGCGGGCGAGATGCAGCAGGCCAGCCAGGGCGCGGCAGCCGCAGGCGTGCTCGGGAGTCAGTCCGCGCCCGTCGAGGGCGAGGATCATGCCGTCGGTGATGGCGTCGAGACGTTGCGCAGCGGCGTAATCGAGGAAGTGGCTGAGGTCGGTGCTGACGACCACGAGCGTCTCGGGGTCTTCCCACCATGGCGCGAGCAGGCGGGCGGTCGCAGCCGCCGACATCTCGCCGATCAGTAGCGGCACCAGCGTGAAGGCGTCGAGCACGCTCTGCAGAAACGGGATTTGTACCTCGAGCGCATGTTCGGTGGCGTGTGCCGCGTCGTCGACCTCGACCTCGCCGCGGGCGAGAAGCGCCGACAAGGCCTCGCGGTCGACAGCGACGCTGCCGAGCGGGCCGCCGAAGCGGTCGGCGCTCACCGTCGCCGCGCCGCGCACCGGCACGCGATGGGGGGGGCCGAGCAGGACCACACGGCGATAGGCGTCGTGCCAGCGTGCGAGCCGCCGATAGGCCGCGGCCGCGACCGCGCCGGAATAGACGTAGCCGGCATGCGGCACGATCAGCGCGCGTGGCGGCCGCACCGACGCCGGGCGCGTTTCACCGAGCAGCCGCGTGAGCGTGGCGCGCAGCTCCACGGTGTCGCCTGGATAGAAGAGCCCCGCCACGGCGGCCGGGCGCTGGGCCTGGTGCGTGCTGTCCATCAGAGTCTCCGTCGCTTGAAAACCGGTCGCTGCCGCCGCATCTGATTAGGGGCTGCTGCTCTTACGTTGTTTAACGCTGTTGCCCCTGAAAAGTCACCAGACAAGGCGTGACGAGCGTCGTTTGGTGATTCCAAATAAGCGAGGAACAACGCAGGGTGGTGACTTTTCAGGGGCAACCCGTCATTTTTCTATGTTTCTGTTCGGGCTGGGTCCATTGTTGCGTCCGGCTTCGTTGGCGTTCGCTCATGTAGCCAAGCTACGCTACGCTCACTTCGCCTTGCCGGGCCACAACAATGGACCCAGCAGCGTTGAACAACGAAAGAGCAACAGGCCCTAGCAATCCCGTTGCCCGCGGACCCCTTATGAGCAGCCCGTCCACCACCGATCCCCACACCGTCGCCACGCGCTACTGGCGCCGTCTCGACGACGGCCGCGTGCGCTGCGAGCTGTGCCCGCGCGCATGCAGTCTGCGCGAGGGCCAGCGTGGCCTGTGTTTCGTCCGCGAATGCCGTGACGGTGCGATCGTGCTGACATCCTACGGTCGCTCGAGCGGGTTCTGCGTCGATCCGATCGAGAAGAAGCCGCTCAACCACTTTCACCCGGGCTCGGCCGTGCTCTCGTTCGGTACCGCCGGCTGCAACCTGGCGTGCAAGTTCTGCCAGAACTGGGACATCAGTAAGTCGCGCGAGGTCGATACCCTGGCTGCGGCGGCGGAGCCGGCGGCGATCGCCGACGCGGCGGCGCGCCACGGCTGCCGCAGCGTCGCGTTCACTTATAACGATCCGGTCATCTTTCATGAGTATGCCATCGATGTTGCCGCGGCCTGCCGCGAGCGGGGAATTGCCTCGGTCGCGGTCACCGCGGGCTATGTCTGTGCCGAGCCGCGCGCCGAGTTCTATCGATATATGGACGCCGCCAACGTCGATCTCAAGGCGTTCTCCGACGACTTCTACTACCGCCTGACCGGCGCGCGCATTGCGCCGGTGCTGGAATCGCTCGAATACATCGCCCGCGAAACCGATACCTGGCTCGAGATTACCTGCCTGTTGATCCCCGGCTGGAACGACAGCGAAGCGGAAGTGAGCGCGATGGCGGAGTGGATCGTCGAGCACCTCGGTGCCGATGTGCCGCTGCATTTCAGCGCGTTTCATCCTGACTGGAAGATGCGCGACGTGCCGGCGACGCCGCCGGCGACGGTGCGCGCGGCGCGCGCGAGTGCACGAGCGCGCGGCCTGCGTTACGTCTACACCGGCAACATCGACGACGCGCACGGCGATGCCACGCCGTGCCACGCCTGCGGCCACGTGGTGATCCAGCGCGCGTGGTACGAGATCGTGTCCTACGATCTCGACGCGGCAGGCCGCTGCGGTCGTTGCGGTGCGCAGTGTGCAGGCCGCTTCTCGACCAGTGCGGGAAGCTGGGGACGCCGTCGCCTGCCGATCGCGATCGGCGTGTGAGCATTCTTTTCCGCGCGGGTCTTGAACAATCGGTCAGAGATGCCTATTATCGCGCTCCTCGATTGCGGGGTGGAGCAGTCTGGCAGCTCGTCGGGCTCATAACCCGAAGGTCGCAGGTTCAAATCCTGCCCCCGCTACCATCAAAAAGGCCCCGGGTAATCGGGGCTTTTTATTTTGGGCTGGAGTAAAGCTTGGCGGACAGGTTGCAGGCACTGCTGGAGCCGACCATTACGGGTCTCGGCTACGAGCTGCTCGGCATCGATCGCGCACGTCACGGCGAATCGCAGCTCCTGCGCTTGTACATCGACCATGCGGACGGCATTACCGTCGAAGATTGCGAGCGCGTCAGCCGCCAGGTCAGCGACGTGCTCGAGGCCGAGCACGCGGTGCGTGCGGATTACACCCTCGAGGTCTCCTCACCGGGGCTCGATCGCCCCTTGTTCACGCTCGAACAGCATCGTCGTTTCGTCGGCGAGCAGGTCCAGTTGCGCCTGCGTGATCTCGTCGAAGGGCGTCGGCGGCTGGTCGGACGCCTGCAGGAAGTCACCGAAGATGCCGTGGTTCTCGAGGTCGATGGCGCTCCGTTCAGCGTGCCTTTCGACCAGGTCGAACGCTCGCGTCTGGTTCCGGACTGGGATCGGGCAGGTTCCGGGTCCTAGGCCCGGAAATTCCGCAGTAGCCAGAGTAAGTCATTGATGAACAGAGAAATACTAACGGTCGTCGATGTCGTCTCGAACGAGAAGGGCGTCGCCAAGGACATCATCTTCGAGGCCCTCGAGGCGGCGCTCGCCAGCGCCACCAAGAAGCGCTTCGAAGAAGACGTCGAGTGCCGTGTGTCGATCGACCGCGAGTCGGGCGCCTACCAGGCCTTCCGCCGCTGGGAAGTGATCGACCCCGCGCAGCCGGCGCCGGAGCTCGACCCGGAAGACGACGGTTACGAGGAAGCGCAGGAGGCCGCCGCGATGATTGCCGCCGGCGAGCTACCCTACCCGACGCGGCAGATCTGGCTCGCGGATGCCGTACAGCGCCAGCCCGGCATCCAGGCCGGCGGCTTCATCGAAGAGCCCCTGGAAGCGGCCGAGTTCGGTCGCATCGCGGCGCAGACTGCCAAGCAGGTGATCGTGCAGAAGGTGCGCGAGGCCGAACGCGCGCAGGTCGTCGAGGCTTACCAGGATCGCGTCGGCGAACTCGTCATGGGGATCGTCAAGCGCGTCGAACGCGGCAACGTGTTCGTCGACCTCGGCGGCAATGCCGAGGCCATCATCACCAAGGACCACATGATCCCGCGCGAGCTCGTGCGCGCGGGTGACCGCATTCGCGGCTACCTGTTCGACGTGCGGGCCGAGAAGCGCGGCCCGCAGCTGTTCGTCAGCCGTACCGCCAAGGAGCTGCTGATCGAACTGTTCAAACTCGAAGTGCCGGAGATCGGCGACGGCATCATCGACGTGCTCGGAGCGGCACGCGATCCGGGCCTGCGCGCCAAGATCGCGGTGCGCAGCCGCGATCAGCGCATCGACCCGGTCGGCGCCTGCGTCGGCATGCGCGGCTCGCGGGTGCAGGCGGTTTCCAACGAACTCGGCGGCGAGCGTGTCGACATCATCCTGTGGGACGAGAACCCGGCGCAGTTCGTCATCAACGCGATGTCTCCGGCCGAGGTCGTGTCCATTCTCGTCGACGAGGACACCCGCACCATGGATGTCGCGGTGGTCGAAGATCAGCTCTCGCAGGCCATCGGGCGAAATGGCCAGAACGTGCGCCTCGCGAGCCAGCTCGCCGGCTGGGAACTCAACGTGATGACCGAGTCGGAAGCCGAGCAGAAGAGCGAGGAGGAAGTCCAGAAGAACCAGCGCATGTTCATGGAACTGCTGGACGTCGACGAAGAAGTTGCGAACATCCTGGTACAGGAAGGCTTCACCTCGGTCGAGGAGGTGGCCTACGTTCCCGAGCAGGAAATGGTCGATATCGAGGAGTTCGACGAGGCGCTGGTGCTCGAGCTGCGGCAGCGCGCCAAGGACCTCCTGCTGACGCGTGCCATCGCCAACGAAGAACGCATCGGCGATGCGCGCCCGGCCGAGGACCTGCTCAACATGGAGGGAATGGAGGAAGAACTCGCGTTCCGTCTCGCGGCTGCGGGCATCGTGACCATGGACGACCTCGCCGAGCAATCGGTGGACGAGCTGCTGGAGCTCGGAGACCTGAGCGAAGAGCGTGCCGCCGCGCTGATCCTCAAGGCACGCGAGCCCTGGTTCGCCGAGGCAGAGCAGAATACAGATAGCGAGGTACGCGTTGATGGCTGAAGTCACCGTCCAGCAATTCGCCGGCGTGGTCGGCATATCCGTCGATCGACTCGTCCAGCAGCTCTCGGAAGCGGGTCTGCCACCCAAGTCTGCCGAGGACACCATCTCCGATGACGAGAAGAGCCAGCTGTTGTCCTACCTGCGCCGCATCCATGGTAAGAACGAAGCCACTTCCGAGCCGGCCAAGATCACACTCAAGCGCAAGACCGTCAGCGAGCTGAAGGTGCCGGCCGAACGCGGCCGGATACGCGCGCGCGGCGTCAAGACGTCGACGCCGGCGAAGACGGTCAGTGTCGAGGTGCGCAAGAAGCGTACCTACGTCAAGCGGGCCCTGGTGGCCGAGGAAGAGGCGGCGCGCGTCGAGAAGGAAAGCGCCGAGCGCGAGCGCGAACGCGCCGAGGAAGAGGCTGCGCGCGAGGCCGAAGAGGCCCGGGCCGCCGAGATTCGTGCGCGCGAAGAAGCCGCCGCGGCCGAAGAAGAGGCGCGGCGCCAGGCCGAGGAGGAA